>Ga0209346_1000036_pt1 | contig 243592 bp, 219 predicted proteins | sample AutmiccommunBRH9_FD_187381 | JGI IMG/M metagenome (GOLD analysis project Ga0209346, IMG submission 187381) | Deep subsurface microbial communities from Mt. Terri, Switzerland - Autotrophic microbial communities BRH/9 (SPAdes) (version 2) | ecosystem: Environmental > Aquatic > Deep subsurface >...
GGGACGCGGGGGTTGGCTGGGATGTGGGGGCTGGCAGGGATCCAGGCGGGGGTGGGGACGCTCAGGGTGTGAGCGTGAGGAGGTCGCCCACCTCGCACCCGAGGGCATCGCAAATCGCGGTGAGGGTTGAGAAGCGGATCGCGCGTGCCCGGTCATTCTTGAGCACCGACAAGTTCACGACGCTGACCCCGACGGCATCGCTGAGCTGAGTCAGGGTCATGCCGCGAGAGGCGAGTAGCTCATCGAGGCGGCAGTGGATCCGGTGCCCGGCTTCGGGCGCTGCGGGGCTCACACAAGCCCCTCTGTCTCGCGGCGGAGTCGGTCGCCGACGCTGAACGCGGTGATCGCGATGGATGCAGCGAATGCGCCGAGGAAGTAGGGGAGCGGCTCGACAGCGAGCACGACGGTGTTCTCAAAGCTGCGGTCTGACAGGAACGCAATTGCCCCGTTCGCCACCATGTTGCCGAAAAATGGCACGAGGGCGGCACCGACGAGGGCGGCGATCGCGGCGGTCGCGACCCAGCGCGTCTGGGCGCGGCTGAAGATCACTCCACGCAGAATGTTGCGAGCCAAGAAAATGAGGCACACGACGACGGTCGTGACCGTCGCCAGAAGCACGGTTGCTTCGAGCAGGCCCGCGGCGAGCGAGGCGACCGGCAGCTCGGGGGCCAGAACGATGGCTCGATCCAGGTGCACCGAGACTGCCGCGCCAGCGGGCCCTATCGGCACCTCAGCGGCGGTGTCCACAAACCGCGCGGCGACTTCCACTGCCCCGGGGCTGAGCAGCTCCACCCAGCGTTGCACGACGCCGTAGGCGGTCACTGTGACGATCGCGACCCCGATGAGCATGAACAGAACGATGCCGGCGCGGTCGCCACGCGACGGTCGATCCACTCGCGCGTCGTTCGACAGCCTGAGGTGCGGGGTGTAGTTGGGGATCTTGTCGGTCACGGTATGTCCTTATCGGAGCGTTCAATTGCCTGAACTTATCGTTTGTCGTTGGTATCGCTTATCGATATGTTTGCATGTTTTTGCATGACATGTCAATCCGGGAGGAGGAGCCCAGTCAAGGTGCCGCGCGGCCGTGATGGTGCACGCACAGCACCCGGGATGCCTGGCACTGGGTTCAGGATGTGCCGCGGGAATGCGGAAGTCGGAGTGCGGAAAGGGAACCGGCGGAGTTGCCCGCTCATCACGCCTCTGGCGAACACCGACACGGGATCCACCTTCGCTGCGTACGCTGTTGGTATCGGCCGAGCACGCACCCCTCGACGCACCTCGGCCACAGGAGGTTAGAGATGTTCGAGAGATTCACCGACCGTGCCCGTCGGGTGGTTGTGCTTGCCCAAGAAGAGGCAAAGATGCTCAATCACAATTACATCGGTACCGAGCACATTCTGCTCGGGCTGATTCATGAGGGCGAGGGCGTCGCTGCGAAGGCGCTTGAGCAGCTCGAGATTTCGCTCGACGCGGTGCGCGAGCAGGTGACCGACATCATCGGCACCGGGCAGCAGCCGCCCGCTGGTCACATTCCCTTCACGCCGCGCGCCAAGAAGGTGCTTGAGTTGAGCCTACGCGAGGCGCTGCAGCTCGGTCACAACTACATCGGTACCGAGCACATTCTGCTCGGTCTCATCCGTGAGGGTGAGGGAGTGGCTGCGCAGGTGCTCGTGAAGCTCGGGGCCGATCTGAACCGTGTGCGTCAGACCGTGATCCAGTTGCTTTCCGGCTACCAGGCGGGCAAGGAATCGGTCAGCGTTGGCGCAGCGGAGAGTTCTGGTGCCGAAGCTAAGGGCTCGCAGGTGCTCGACCAGTTTGGTCGCAACCTCACCCAAGCCGCTCGAGAGGGCAAGCTCGACCCGGTCATCGGGCGCGAGAAAGAGGTTGAGCGGGTCATGCAGATCCTCTCCCGTCGCACGAAGAACAACCCGGTGCTCATCGGCGAACCTGGCGTGGGCAAGACCGCTGTGGTCGAGGGCTTGGCGCAGGCCATTGTCAAGGGTGAGGTTCCCGAGACCCTGAAAGACAAGCAGCTCTACATTCTCGATCTGAGTTCGCTGATCGCTGGCAGCCGCTACCGTGGTGACTTCGAGGAGCGCCTCAAGAAGGTCACGAAAGAAATCCGCACGCGTGGCGACATCATCATCTTCATCGATGAGATTCACACCCTCGTGGGTGCTGGCGCCGCCGAGGGTGCGATCGACGCGGCCAACATCTTGAAGCCGCTGCTCGCACGCGGCGAGTTGCAGACCATCGGCGCGACAACGCTCGATGAGTTCCGCAAGCACTTTGAGAAGGATGCGGCGCTTGAGCGTCGCTTCCAGTCGGTCATGGTGAACGAGCCGTCGCTGCAGCACTCGATCAACATTCTGAAGGGCCTGCGCGACCGCTACGAGGCGCATCACAAGGTGTCGATCACCGACGCGGCAATTGTCGCCGCGGTGAACCTGGCGGATCGCTATGTGCAAGATCGCTTCCTACCCGACAAGGCCATCGACCTGATCGACGAGGCGGGCGCGCGTCTGCGTCTGTCGATCCTGTCGAGCCCGCCCGAACTTCGCGAGTTCGATGAGAAGATCGCACTCGTGCGCGCCGATAAGGAAAAGGCCATCGAGGAGCAGGACTTCGAGAAGGCTGCTGGCTTGCGCGACGAGGAAAAGAAGCTCATCGCCGAACGCCTGCGTCTGGAAAAGCAGTGGCGCAAGGGCGAGGTAGAGACGACGGCTGAGGTGGACGAGGGCCTGATCGCTGAGGTGCTCGCACAGGCCACCGGCATCCCCGTCTTCAAGCTCACCGAGGAAGAAACCTCCCGCCTGCGGTTCATGGAAGAGGCCCTGCACCAGCGGGTCATCGGCCAGAACGAGGCAATCTCGGCGCTCGCGAAGACGATTCGTCGTCAGCGCGCGGGCCTGAAAGATCCGAAGCGTCCGTCTGGCTCGTTCATCTTCGCCGGACCCACGGGTGTCGGCAAGACCGAGCTGGCAAAGGCTCTCGCCGAGTTCCTCTTCGACGACGAGAGCGCGATGATCTCGCTCGATATGTCGGAGTATGGCGAAAAGCACACCGTGTCGCGGCTCTTCGGTGCCCCTCCCGGCTTCGTCGGCTTCGAAGAAGGTGGCCAGCTCACCGAGAAGGTGCGCCGGAAGCCATTCTCTGTGGTGCTCTTCGACGAGATCGAAAAGGCGCACCCCGATATCTTCAACTCGCTGTTGCAGATTCTCGAGGAGGGTCGACTCACCGACGGTCAGGGTCGCGTCGTCGACTTCAAGAACACCGTGATCATCATGACCACGAACCTCGGCTCGTCGGCGATCGCTGGCGGCCCGGTCGGGTTCCAGATCGAGGGTGACTCGCAGATCGGGTACGAGACGATGAAGGGCAAGGTGAACGAGGAGCTGAAGAAGCACTTCAAGCCCGAGTTCCTGAACCGCGTCGACGACGTGATCGTCTTCCCGCAGCTGTCCAAGCCCGAGTTGCTGCAGATCGTGGGCCTCTTCGTGAAGTCGCTCGCAGATCGCCTGCTCGACCGCGACATTCGCATCGAGGTGTCTGTGCCCGCGCGCGAACGACTCATCGAGATTGGGTACGACCCCACCCTGGGTGCGCGCCCGTTGCGCCGTGCGGTGCAGCGAGAGATTGAGGATCGGCTCTCCGAGCGAATTCTCGGTGCCGAGCTGCTTGCGGGTGACCTGGTCACGGTCGACTTCGTGGACGGCCAGTTCACCTTCGAGAGCGATGGCAAGTCGAAGGATCACGGCAGCACGTCGGCCTCGTCTGCCGCAGCCGTCGCCTCGACCGCTCCCACGATCGAGTAGCACCTCCGTGAGCAGCAGGAACCCCACGACCATGAGGTCGTGGGGTTCCTGCCGTTGTAGCCTGGAAGCCTGCCCACGGAAGTGTGGTGGGGCGGCCTCGCTGTGAGTCGCTCGTGGTGATGAACGCCGATCCACCCCATTAGACTCTCTGCATGACTCAGGCCGCCGACGTGCGGGTGCGCCCCGCCCGCACCACCGACATCCCGATTATGGTCACACTGATGCAGCCGCTTGTCGAACGACGCATTCTGCTCGGCAAAGACCTCGTCGAGCTCTACGGGGCGGTGCCCGAGTTTGTGGTTGCGGTTGATGCTGCAGATCAGGTCGTCGGGTTTGGGGCGCTCCACGTAATGTGGGAGCACCTGGGCGAGGTGCGCACTTTGGGAGTCTCCGAGCAGTGGCTCGGTCGGGGGGTCGGCCATCGCCTACTGGAGGCTTTGGAGGAACGCGCCCGCGACCTGGGGCTCAATCAGCTGTTCTGCCTCACGTTCGAGGTTGACTTCTTTAGCCGTCACGGGTTCGCGGAGGTAGGTGAAGACACCGAGCTGGTCGCGGCAGACGTGTACGCCGAGTTGCTGCGCTCACACGACGAGGGCGTCGCCGAGTTTCTCGACCTGGCGCGCGTGAAACCGAACACCCTCGGCAACACGCGCATGTTGAAGGCCCTGTAAGGCTGCTCCCGGGTTACTCTGGCGACATGAGCACGCTGCGGGAACCGGTTGGACCGAAAGACAAGAAGGTCTACGTCAGGCGCCGGCTGCTGGTGCTCGCCGCACTCCTCGCGGTGGGTATCGCGGTAGTGCTGGTGATCGTGAAGCCAGGTTCGAGCGGCGGAGCCGCGGGTGCCCGCGAGGTTGAGGTGCCCGAAGATCTGGTCTCCGTCGAGAAGCAAGAAACCGAGGAAGCGGATCCCACGGCGATTGCCGCGTGCGCTGACTCGCAGATTCGGGTGACTCCGGTGACCGATCGCGACAGCTACGCCGCGGGCGAGCTGCCGAAGCTCTCGCTCAGTGTCGAGAATGTCGGCGAGGCCGACTGTCAGGCAGATCTCGGCACGGCGGGCATGAGCTTCGAGATCACGAGCGGTGCGGATCAGGTCTGGAGATCCACCGACTGCCAGCAGAACGCCGACCACCGCTCGGTGATTGTGCAGCCGGGCAAGCCGCTCACGACCGAAGCGCTCGAGTGGGATCGCACCCGCTCAAGCCCCGAATCCTGCGAGATCACGCGGGATCCGGTCGGCGCCGGGGGAGCCACGTACCACCTGCGGGTTGCGATCGGCGGGGTGAACGGCGAAGGCACAGCGCCCTTCCTGCTGTATTGAGGGGCGGGATAGAGTGGGCACATGGAGCACAAGAAAGCGTCGGAAACTGGTATTCGCGTTGAGATTCCGCAGGGAACTGACGAGGCGGCAGGAATTGATCAGGTGGTGAGTGATTTCCTCCGCGGTGACACGCATGCCGTGTTACGTGACCTGCACGAGCCCGGTGGAGAAGCTGAGGCTGCCAAGGAAGACTAAGCGCCCCAGCAAAGCGTTTCGCTTGCGGGACGTCTTACGTGGACGCCTCATGGGTGAGGCGGTCCTCGAGTCGCAGCGCGATCCACAACTCGGCCCGATCGTCGGGGTCTGCGAGCGAGCGATTGAGCAGCGACTCGATGCGCACGAGTCGCGTGCGTACGGTATTGCGATGCACACCCAGGTGCTCGGCGCAGGCGCCTCGATTGCCCTGATGCGCCAGGAACGAGCGAAGGGTGGCGCGTAGCGTCGATCGCTCGTCTTCGCTCAAACCGTGTGGATCGCCGCCTCCGCCCAGGGTGCACTGCAGGGGGCCAAGTACTGCCCCAACCACCGCCCGCGCTGGCGCGCCTTCGCCTTGGCTGTGCCCCGCGACCGCGGTGCTCGGTGCCCGCAGCAGCGCCCCGAGCACGGCCGAGTCGCGGTCGGCGTGAATGATGCGCGGGCTGCGCGGCTGCTGGTACAGCTGCTCGACGGCCGAAAGCGTGGGCAAGTGGGGCTCGAGCGAGCGAAAGCTTGACAGGCTTGCCTCGAGCGGTGCGGCGATCCCGACGACGGCATCGAGCCCGTGCGAGGCGGCAACCTCGAGCGCATGCTCGGTCGGTGCGCCATCGGTGATGATCTGCCACGCGCGCGCCACACCGGGGGAGGGTTCGACCGGAAGCGCGACCAGCCGAGCAATTCCTCCGCGCGGTTCGGCGCGCCAGGCGGAGATCGCATCGGGGCTGCCCTGCACTGCGATGACGCGCAGCAGCGGTGGCACGCTCACCGTGGGATCGAGCAGGTGGAGCAGACCCGGGGCGTGGCGGTCGCCGTCAAACAGTGCTTGGGTGAGTCGCGACCAGCGTTGCGCCTCCCGTTCGCCAGCCCGTTCCTGGCCGCGATACTCGACGCTCATGACGATCGCACCCGCGGTCAGCGCGGCACGGGCTTCCGGGCCGAGCGGGCCTCCGGCGACGGTGAGACGACGCCCTGCCCCAATGTCCAGGCTCGTGAACTCGGGTGACGAGAGGGAAACTTCCCGCGCGCTCCCGGCACCTCCCACAGGTATCGCGACTTCCTCTCCGGCATCGCCGTCGAAGCTGGTTGGAAAGCCCGCGGTGCCCGCGATGACCGTGTCGGCGCGGCTCAATACGGCAACTTGCCTACCCGTCGCCGCGGCCACCGCAGAGACGACACCCGCGGGGCCGGTCTCGCCGAACGCGTGATCGAGGATCCGCTGCTGTGCGAGGAGTGCCTCGTGGGCTGCGCGCAGCTCGTCGACGTTGAGCAGGGAACTCACGGCCTTGCTGATGGCGATGAAGGGAGTGGGTGGGGGCACCTCGATGAGCGCCACCTGGTAGGTACTGGCGGCGCTGCGCAGCTGATCGGGGATGCGCTCATGCACGACCCCAATACCAAAGCCGATCGCGGCCACACGGGCGCGGCTGAGATCCGCGACGAAGTCTCGCCACCTGGGGTCGTGCGCCGACAGGCTGAGACCGGTAGTCAGCACGAGCTCGCCCCCGTCGAGGTACTCGCTGAGATCGACGAGCTCGGTGGTGGAGACCCAGCTGATTTCTGGGTCACCCGCGCCGGACTGCACGAGCCTGAGTCCGAGCCCCGGCTGGGCGAGCAACTGCGAGAGAGATGGCATGTGCCATTCTTGCACAAATCTATGTATTGATCTGTGCAAGAAATGCACTGTGTGCGGTGCCGAGCGAGCGTAGCATGGCTCTCAGAACCGGCGCATGGCCGGATCGCGTCGCGCGGGAGGATCACGAAGTGCAGCCAGGCCACGAAGCTCCAGTGTCGCAACCGAACGGCCCGCTCACAGGGATTCGCGTCGCCGACTTTTCGCGCGTCCTGGCCGGCCCCCACGCCACAATGATCCTCGCGGATCTCGGCGCCGATGTGATCAAGATCGAGGCACCCGAGGGTGATGGTACCCGCCAGTGGTCGCCACCGGTGAACGCGGTCGGGCAGAGCACCTACTTCGCGGGCGTGAACCGCGGCAAGCGTTCGGTTGTGTGCGACCTGCGATCCGCGGATGGATTGGCCCGCGCACGCCAGCTCGCGCTCACCGCCGACGTGGTGATCGAGAACTTCAAGCCCGGCACCATGGAGAAGTTTGGGCTGGGCTACGAGGCGCTCGCCGCTGAGAATCCCGGCCTGGTGTACTGCTCGATCTCGGGATTCGGCGACACTGCGGGGCGCGACCTGCCCGGCTACGATCTGCTGGTGCAGGCGGTCGGCGGGCTGATGAGCATCACTGGGCAGAGCGATGCTGATGGGGGAGAACCCACCAAGGTCGGTGTCGCACTCGTGGACATCCTGACTGGGCTGAACTCGGTTATCGGCATTCAGGCTGCACTTATGGCGCGCGACACCGTGGGCTCTTCCGCGGCCGGGCGAGGCCAGCACGTGAAGGTGACCCTGCTGGGGTCGCTGCTCTCGGCGCTTGCAAATCAATCCTCATCGACCCTCGAGACCGGAGTGTCGCCGGGCCGCATGGGCAACGCCCACCCCTCGATCAGCCCGTACGAGACACTCCAGGCGGCGGATCAGGCGGTCGCCCTGGCCGTCGGCACCGATGGCCAGTTCGCCCGCCTGTGCGCAGTGCTTGGCGTACCCGAGGTCGCGGCAGATCCCCGCTTCGCCGACAATCCGAGCCGCGTCGCTCACCGCGCCGAGTTGCGTGAGGTGCTTGAGGGGCGCCTGCGCACGAGGCCCGCCGCCGAGTGGATCGCGGAGTTCACCGCCCAGAACATCCCGGCTGGCCGTGTGAACACCATCGCTCAGGCCATCGAGCTGGCGGAGTCGCTGGAGCTGGCTCCGGTCGCAACCACCCCCGCGATCGGGCCCGACGGTGCCGAGCACCCGCTTCGATCGATCGCGCTGCCCATCTCCTTCTCGGCGACCCCGCCCCGCTATCAGGCCCCGCCGCCCGGCCTCGGCGAGCACCAAGAGGATGCCGAGTGGCGCTGAGCCTGAACTGCTGAGCCTGCGCCCTGAGCGACTCGCACAGACTGCTGGCCGATCCACTCTCGAACAGAGAAACACCGCAAGAATCGCAATCCATCAGACATCGCAAGACACACGAGACACCGCACTCCACGAAAAGGATCCGAGATGACCACCACCATTGACCAACTGTTCAACGTCGCCGACTTCGTCACCGAGGAGGAGCGCGAGTGGCAGATGAAGGCGCGCGAGTTCGCCCAGACCCGCATCCGCCCGATCATCGACCAGGCGTTCGAAGACCGCCGCCTGCCCGTAGAGCTTCTGCCCGAAGTGGGCGAACTCGGTGCGTTCGGCATGTACATGCACGGGTACGGCCTGAAGGGCGCGTCGTCGGTGGCGTACGGCCTCGTCGCGATGGAGTTCGAAGCGGTTGATTCGGGCTTCCGCACGGCGCTGTCTGTGCAGGGCTCGCTCGCGATGGGCGCGATCTACAAGTTCGGCTCGGAAGAGCAGAAGCAGCAGTGGCTGCCCGCGATGGGCCGGGGCGAGGCGATCGGGTTCTTCGGTCTCACCGAGCCGCAGGGTGGATCCGACCCCAACACCATGATCACCACTGCCCGCCGCGATGGTGACGAGTGGGTACTCAACGGCAAAAAGCGGTGGATCGGGCTCGCCACCATCGCCCAGGTCGGCGTGATCTGGGCGAAGGACGAGGAGGGAATCGTGCGCGGATTCGTCGTGCCGACGGAGACCCCCGGCTTCCAGGCCACCGCGATCGAGAACAAGCTCTCGATGCGCGCCTCGCTGCAGACCGAGATCGAGCTGACCGACGTGCGCCTGCCCGCCGACGCGATCTTGCCCGGCGCAAAGGGTCTGTCGGCGCCGTTTAAGTGCCTGAACGAGGCCCGCTACGGCATCGCCTGGGGTGTCATGGGTGCGGCCCGCGCGTGCCTCGAGGTGGCCATCGAGCGCTCGCAGACCCGCATGGTGTTTGGCGCTCCGATCGGCGGCAAGCAGCTCATTCAGGGGCAGCTCGCCGACATGTTCCTCGAGTACCAGAAGGGCACGCTGCTTGCGCTGCACCTGGGCCGTCTGAAGGATGCTGGCAACCTCTCCTACGGCCAGATCTCGGTGGGCAAGCTCAACAACGTGCGCGAGGCCATCAAGATCGCCTCGAACGCGCGCTCGATCCTGGGTGGCGACGGCATCACCGACGACTTCCCGGTGATGCGCCACATGGCGAACCTCGAGTCGGTGCGCACCTACGAAGGCACCGATGAGGTGCACCAGTTGGTCATCGGCCGCGAACTGACGGGCATCGCCGCGTTCGCCTGAGTCGCGACGCGCTGACCTGCTCTTGGCGGGGGTGGAGTGATCCACCCCCGCTTTTGCGTGTGCCAGCGCCGCTTTCGCCCGCACCCCGCTCGCGCCTCTCCCCGCTCGCGCCTCGCCCGCAATCGGGCAGTAGAAGTCGCTTCGATTCAGTACAGGCGACACCTACTGCCCGATTGTGCGGCGGCGGAACAATGCGCGCGACAATGCCTCGGACGGTTCGCAGAACCCCTTGCAGCTCTCGGGGGTTGAGAGGTTACGCTGGGCGAAGAACCCAAAGTCAGGAGAACGGCAATGAGCGTCGATGGGGCGTGGGCAGACGCGGACGCGATCCACAGTGGATCACGCAAACCGCACTCAGGCAGTGACCTTCGGGTGCGTGCCGACCGCCTGGCGCGGGTGCCGTGGCGCGCGGTCGGGGTATTTGTTGTCATCGCGGTGGTGCTCGCCTGGCTCGTCGCCTCGCGGATCTGGCTGATGGGTGGCACCGCGTCCCCGGAGCTTGGCCTGTGGATGCAGCTGCTCGGCGTTCCGATGATGTTCACCCCCGCGGTCGCGACACTCGTGGTCGTCTTCGCGATGAAGGTCCCGACGGGGGAGCGGCTGCGCTTTCTCGGCATGTGGCCGCTCCGGCCTGCGAAGCGGGTGGTGTGGTTCATGGTTGCGGCGGTCTTCGCGCCGCCAGTGATCGTCGCCATCGTCGTCTTTGTCTCCGCGGCGCTCGGGTTCGCCTCACTCGACTTGGTGAACTTCTCGGGGTTTGCGGCGATGCTCGAGGCACAGCTGGCCGGGATCGATCCGCAGGTGATGGATACGCTGCCCCCAATTCACCTCCTCGTCACGATTCAGCTCCTCTCGATACCGGTCGGCGCGCTGCTGAATTCGGTATTTGCGTTTGGTGAGGAGGTGGGATGGCGCGGCTGGCTGCTGCCCGCGCTGCTGCCGCTGGGCACTTGGCCGGCGCTGCTCATCTCGGGGGTGATCTGGGGGCTGTGGCATTCGCCGTTGATCCTGCTGGGGTACAACTTCGGGTACACCGATTGGCGCGGGGTGGCGCTCATGACCGGCGGCTGCGTCGCGTGGGGTGTGCTCTTTGGCTGGGCGCGCCTACGCTCGGGATCGGTGTGGCCCGCCGTGATCGGCCATGGGGCGCTGAACGCGGCCGCGGGGCTCGGCCTGCTGCTGGTCGCGGCGGGGGCCGATCCACGGATGTGGCTCGTGGGCCCGCTGGGTATCGTCGCGTGGGTGGTGATCGCCGTGGTCGTTGTGGTGCTCGTGCTCACCGGGCAGTTCAGGCAGCAACCCGAGCTCGCGCCAAAGCGCGTGAGGCCAGAGTTACGCGAGCACTGAGCGGTCGAACGGGTCGACGCTGATGCCCTGCGCGAGCACGGCGCGGCACCATTCCTTGGCCGAGTGCAGGCTGTGGTCGCGGTAGTTACCGCAGCTCTTGGCATCGGTGCCGGGCACGTCTTCCCAAGTTACGCGCTCAGCAATGTCCTCAAGCGACGCCTTGATCGCGGCGGCAACCTCGGCGGGCCCGGGCTCTCCCCACACGATGAGGTGAAACCCGGTGCGGCAGCCGAACGGCGAGATGTCAATGACACCTTCGATGCGCGTGCGCAGCAGTCCCGCGATCGTGTGCTCGATGGTGTGGAGGCCAGCCGTGGGGATCTCGCCCGCGTTCGGCTGCACCAACCGAATGTCGTAATTCGTGATCGCGTCACCCTTGGGTCCGTGCTCCACAGCGATCTTCCGCACGTAGGGGGCACGCACCAGAGTGTGATCGAGCGCGAAGCTTTCCACCTCGGCTAGTTCGACGTCACTCATTTGTTGCTCCTTGATTCGATAGTGGATCCCTGTGCGCCTCACGGCGCCCAGGGGGCTCGCGAAATTAACGCTACGCGATCCACCCGCGAATCTGTGGGGCGTTACGCCGCGGTGCGGCTGAGAGCGATGCTCGCGGCTACGCCGGAGCGATCGATCTGCACGTCCCAGCCATGCTGGGACAGGGCCGCGAGGTCGCCCTCGGCAGCGTCGAACCGGTCGGTTTCGACCAAGTACAGGGTGCGGCCGCTTGAGCGGTAGACCGAGCGGTGCGTGGCCCACTCGGGCACGCGGGGGCGGCTTCCGTCGCCGAGCGCGTGGTAGGGGGTGTGTAGTGCGATGAGGTTGTTTGACATGATGTTCCTTTCGAACGCGCAGTCATTGCGCGTTGCAAACGATTCGCCTTACGGCTGATTCTGGATCGCGAAGGCTGCCAGCGAGTAAACGCAAGGTGGCGATCTGAGCCTGCTCAATGAACGATGAGCGGCGTTGTGAGCGGAAGACCGGAGTAGTGGATTCCGCGGCTGTCGGGCGCATGCGGATCACAGTTTCCTGCTCAGCCTTCAATCATACGTCATATCGGTGGGAATTGCTACACTGGGTTGTTTGGGCGTGTTATCGCCGTGAATTGAGGAGGCGGCAGATGGCCGAGAAGTCTCTGCTGGTGTTTGCGCACAGCGACGAGGCGACCACCTTTGCGCAGGCCGGCGTGCCGCACCTCCTCACCGGGGTGGGCAAAGTCAACGCGGCCATGAGTCTGACCGACGCGATCTTCGCCGCAGGGTTGCGCGACATCGAGCGCGTGGTGGTGCTGGGTACCGCCGGCGTGGTCAGCGACGGGCCCTCTCTCGATGTGGTCTACCAGATCTCCGCGGCCGTACAGCATGACTTCTCGCTGCCGTCGCCGAGGCTGGAGCCCGCCGGGCAGTTGCTCACCGAGACAGCCGTGATCGCGACGGGCGACGTGTTCGTGAAGAGCGACGAGCAACGCCGGTTAATCGCCGAGCTCGGGGCGACGCTCGTCGACATGGAAACGTACGCGTATGCGAGCGTGTGCGCGAGGCTCGGGGTGCCGCTGCAGGTATTTAAGGCACCGTCTGATTTTGCCGACAGTTCGACCACCGACGAAGAGTGGGACACCGTAGTGTTCACGAAGAGCGACCAGCTGTTTGCGTTCGCGCAGGCGAGACTGCCCGAGCTGCTCGGGTAGCGACCACCATCACCGGCAGGCTCGACCGCCAGGCTCTCAGCCACGCTGCATCTCTGCGTCTCCGCCGCTCGATTCGCGATTCAGGCCCGCTTCACGTAAGCTTTTCCGCGGTGACGTGTCCGAGCGGCCGAAGGTGCGACTCTCGAAAAGTCGTGTAGGGTAACCCCCTACCGTGGGTTCAAATCCCACCGTCACCGCCACCGAAACCCCCGCAGATCCCTCGAAATATCAGGGATCGCGGGGGTTTCTGCACTGTCCCTCGCACGCCGCCCGGCGTAACCTGAGTGCATGTCCTCAGCACAAGGGTTGGAAGTTGAGCGGAAGTACTCCGTCGGAGACAACGATGAGCTTCCGGACTTCACGCTCATCAACGGGGTTCACCGTGTCGGTGCGGCGGTGGATCAGGAGCTCGAAGCCGTGTACTTTGACACCGCCACTTTGGCGCTCGCAGCCCGCGGAATCACCCTGCGCCGGCGTGCCGGCGGCAGCGACCCCGGGTGGCATCTGAAACTCCCCGTGACCGTGGGGGAGCGCCGCGAAATTGTGGAGCCGTTGAACCGCGATCCAGATGCGGACGCGGATCCTGTTCCGGAGACGAACCCGTCAGCGGATCTTGAGGCGGTGCCGGCGCGCCTCAAGGACCTGGTCCTGGTGCATACCCGAGGCCAGGATCTTGTGCCGATCGCTGAGTTGAAAACCCGTCGCACGGTGATCCACCTGATGGCAGCCGACGGCACGGTTCAGGCAGAATTCAGCAATGACTTTGTGGAGGCGCAGATTCTCCAAGAGCCGACGGAAAGCAGCGCCTGGCGCGAGTGGGAGATCGAACTCGTTCGCGGGAACCGGAAACTGCTGGAGTCGGCAGACGCGGTGGTTGCCTCGCACGGTCACCAGCAGGCGGATCTGCCCTCGAAGCTGGCACGCGCGCTGGGTGGTCGACTCCCGACAGACACCCCTCCGCCTCCGCCTCCCCGCCGCAACGGCCCCGCGTCGGAGGTGCTGCTCGCTTACCTCCACGAGCAGGTTGAGGCGCTCAAGGCGCAAGACCAAGGTTTTCGGGAAGGCGCCCCCGACGCGGTGCATCAGCTCAGGGTGGCCGCCCGCCGGATGCGATCCGCTCTCGCGACCTTCGGTGACCTGATCGAGAGGGGAGCGGCGAAGCCTCTGCGGGAAGAATTGCAATGGCTCGCTGGCGCGGTGGGCGCGGCCCGTGATCTCGAAGTCACGAGGGCACAACTCGTGGAGTTGCTCGATGCAGAGCCACCTGAACTCAAAGTTGCCTCAGAGCGAGACTGGCTTGAGGAACAGCTTGATGCCGAGCACCGGGCCGCACGTGCCGAGGGCCTGGCCGCTCTGACATCCGAGCGATACTTTCGACTTCTCGACGATCTTGATGCCTTCCTGCGTGACCCGCCGCTCACCCGCCAGGCTCAGAAGAAGGCTGCGCAAACGGTGGGTCGGCTCGTCAACGCAGAACGAAAGCGGCTGAAGGGCGCGGTGAAGAAATTCGCCGGTCTGACGACTGAACAGGCAGCGAACCCAGCGCTGCACACGGCCAGGAAGAGCGCAAAGCGACTTCGTTATGCTGCGGAAGCGGCCGCCCCGATCTTCGGAAAACAGGCCGTCAGGCTTGCTGGCGATGCCGAAGACATCCAGACGATCTTGGGTGACCATCAAGACAGCGTTGTGATCAGACAAAAGCTGAGATCTCTTGTGGCCGTGAGCGCTGTGGGTGGGGCGGCACTCGGATTCACCTGCGGAAGGCTCCACGCGCTTGAGCAACACCGCGGTGCCGAATCCCGCGCCCTGTTCACCCGGGTCTGGCAGCAGTCACCACCCCGGGCGCTGCACTGGAAATAGGCCCCGACAGACCCAGCACTAGCTCTCGGTGGCTCGACGCAGCTGAGAACCCACGAGCAGGAAGAAAGCCCCGAGCCCCGCGACGAGGGTGCTCACGCCGTAGGCGAGCACCGATGTCATCAGGGCCGTGCGCAACGATGCAGCGGTCGACAGGGCCAGACTCTGGCCGCGCAACTCCTGCGCCTCGTCGCTATTCTCGTCGATACTCTGCAATTCAGCGCTGATGTCTGCGAAGGTGCGCCCGCCTGCGCCGCGCTCAGCGTTTCCCTTGATGACGAGCGCCTGAATATACGCGGTCGCCGGGTCTTGCACGCGATTGCCCGCGAGTGCGGGTGCGTTTCCTGGCACAGTGATCTTTTCGTCGCGCAACTGTTTCGTCACCGCGATCCACGCCCCGCCGCCGGCGACCACAAACAACGACCCTGCCGCGATAGCAAGCCCCCCGATGCGTTGGAGTACAGAGACAGTGGGCAGTCTGGTCATCGATGATCCTTTCGCGCGCGGCTGTGTGGATGAATTATTGCAGGCGCTTCCCCCGCTGCGCTGCGCTGCGACGTGTTTCGCCCCGATAGGCTCGAACACTATGGCAATTGGCGCAACAATCCACACATTTGAGGTGCAGCTCGCTCACATCGATCGGGCAGTCTATGAGGAGCTCACCCTGCGAGTGGCCAGGCACCCCTCAGAGACCGATGCCTACATGATGACGCGGGTGCTCGCTTACTGCCTGGAGTACGAGGAGGGGATCACGTTCGCCGAGGGCGGGGTCTCGTCCACCGATGAACCGGCCGTGCTGGTGCGCGATATGACCGGGCACATTACCGCGTGGATCGAGATCGGCGCCCCAGATGCGGCGCGGCTGCATCACGGCAGCAAATTGGCGGATCGCACGGCCATCTACACCCATCGTGATCCCGCAAAACTTCTCAATGCATGGGCGGGCAAGACCATCCACCGCGCGGCGGAGATCCCCGTGCGATCGTTCGACCCGGGCTTCATCGAGAGCGCGACCCAGGCGATCGCGCGGCGCAACGCGATGTCGGTGTCCGTCACGGAGGGCCAGCTATACCTGACTCTCAACGGCCTCAATCTCGAGTCGTCGATCCACGAGCAGTACCTCGCCTAGCTGTCTCGTGAGCCCTCACGTATCGAGCGGTTGTGGGGCATTGAAACGCTATGTGAAAGTGAGAGCGAGATTTCGGTGCTTGACCGCATCAGGTCTCTCAGCGAGGAGTTCCGCACTTCCAACCTCGAAACGGGCTTGTCTGTCGGTACACAGTCTGACCGAGCGTGCGCACCTGTCCAACGCGTGTGCGCTGGCTCGCTACCGCATGCGGGGAGTGCGTATCGAGAATGGTGAACAAGGTGAGAGACCCGTCTTGCTCAGCGCGGCGCGTACTCTCCCTCCCCGAAGACGTGGAAAGGAATGACGATGGCAGGAATCGACATGCTGTTGAAAAATGCACGGATCTATAGTGGGCTGCATGACCAGCGCCCTGTGGAAGCGATGGCGGTTCGCGACGGCAAGATCGTCGCGATGGGCTCATCTGAAGAGGCTTCGGCGGCGCTGCCGGAGGGGTTTGAGACTCGCGATCTCCAGGGTGCAACTGTATTTCCCGGCCTGGTGGATGTGCATAACCACCACATGCTCGCTGGCGAGGCCGATCTCTTCCAACTTGCCTTCGCGCCAACGGCCTCCTTTGATGAAGTTCTTGAAGCGGTGCGTGAGTACGCTGCCCTGTTGCCGACTGACGCGTGGGTTCTCGGCGAGGCCTGGGGGAGCACGCTGATCGAGGAGTTGTCCACCGCAGACGCGCGTCAGCGCCTGGACGAGGTGTCTGGCGGTCGCCCGGTAGTGCTGACCGACGACAGCCACCACAACAAGTTCGTCAACAGCGCGGTTCTCGCAGTTGCTGGCATCGACGCGTCGACCCCGGACCCGAAAGATGGCGAGATCGTGCGTGATCCGCAGACGGGCGAACCTACGGGCCTCTTGAAAGAGAGCGCCGCGCTTCCAGCCGCCCATGTGGTCAGCGAGCACACCGTGCACTCGCCCGAGCGCTACCAACAGTCGAGCGCTCGCGGTATCGAGATCCTCAACGGCTTTGGCATAACAGCATTTCAGGATGCTGCTGCGACGATCGAGATCATGGCCGCTCTGCAGTCTCTCGACCAACGCAACGAACTCAACGCCTGGGTCGTCTCGAGTATGCTCTCGTCCGAATTCCTCATCGCAGATACCCTGTACGGCAAAGAGCTCGTCGAACGGGGTGAGGAATTCCGGTCGGAACAGCATCGCCCCGATTTCGTGAAGGTTGCGTTGGATGGTGTTCCCCCGACAAAGACCGCGGCTTTCCTCACGCCATACGTCGAGAACGACGGGCACACGCACGAGCACTGCGGCACCACGACCATGCGCCCGGAGGAACTCACCGGATGGCTGCTGTGGACCGCAGAGCGCGGCCTCAGCGCGAAGATCCACTGCACCGGTGATGCGGCGGTGCGTATAGCGCTCGACTCCATCGCTGCGGTTCGTGAGGCAGGGTATACGGAAACCAAATACCACATCGCCCACGGTCAGTTCGTTCATCCCGACGATCTGGCGCGGTTCGCCGCACTCGACGTGGCGGCGGACATCTCTCCGTACCTGTGGTTCCCTGGCGTGATCCCCGAATCAATCGCGGCAGTGCGTCCGGACGATGAGTCTGGGCATATGCAGCCCAATCGCAGCCTGCTGGATCTCGGGGTGACTGTTGCCGGTGGTTCCGATTGGCCGGTTTCAGTGTCGCCAAACCCCTGGGAAGGCATCCAAGGGCTCGTCACGCGGCAAGATCCACTCGGGCGCGCCGAGGGAACTCTCTGGCCTGAACAGGCTATTACCCTCGAGGAAGCGATCGAAGTGTTCACGATCCAGGGCGCGCGCGCCATGGGTGTCGACGATGTGACTGGCTCGCTTGAGGTGGGCAAATCGGCAGACTTCGTCATACTCACTCAGGACCCATTCGCAGTGCCTGTTGAGGAGATCGTGCACACCAAGGCCGTGGAGACTTGGTTCCGCGGCCGTCGGGTGCACTAAGCGCACGCCTTCACGCACGCAGGCATTCACTCAATGCGTGCGCGCGCTTCCAATCCGCTTGCGCTCGTGTTCTCCATGAGACTCACAGGCGATCCACAAAGTTGTTTCACGGTGGTCAACTGTTCCCCTGCGGAGCAGCCCACGGACGGGTGCTCGCACTCGTCGCCAATACCCCAAGCAATGGAGGAAACGATAACATTTCGACGCAAACTGACCGCAGGAATCGGACTCGCCCTCGTGGACGGCCTCATCCTCACTGACCAGATTCAAACGGTCGATGCCACACCGCTTTGTTGAAACTCGTGGGTTCGCTTCGTGACGCACCAATCTCTATTTCTGCGGGAGCCCGGCCCGCTGAAGAAGTTCTTGCGGCTTTCCGCCGACTCGTGCACGGGCTGTCGCCAGCAAGGCAAGGTTCGTCTTCTGTGGCCAGTGAAGGCTCAGGGACCGTCGCCTGATTCATAGGCGCAATAGCGGATCGTCGTTGTTGCTCCTTAGCTTGTGGGCAGTGAGCCAGCGAGTTCCGCGCCCCAAGCGCGCGCACGCTCGAGTTCACCCTCGGCGACCGGGCCACCGTAGCCGTGTACCCCGAAGGTCTCGGGTTCAGCGACCGGCTGAAACCCGAGCCGCACGAGCCGCTTGAGTGCCTTCTTTGCTGCCGACCCGGGCAAGCGCGGTGAGACCACTCGGGTATCGAAGGTTGCGGCCCGAACGGGCAACGTGGGAGTGGGCTGCGCCTCGATCCACTCGCGGATACCTGCGTCGGGAATGTGGGTCGCTCCCTGCTGCGTTGCGCCGTTCCTGGTCGCAGGCGACGACATCGAGAAGGCGTGCGTCGGGCCGCCGACCACAATGAGATCGAGATCGCCGACCGCGAGGGGTTCGGTCGAAGCCTGCCGAACCTCGACCTCAAGATCGGGCCGAGACTCTCCCAGGCCGGAAGCAACTTGCCGAGCAATCTGTTCGGTGTTGCCCCACAGGGATTCAAATACGACGACCGCGCGCATGATCACTCCTTACGCTGCTTAGACCCCAGCGTCGCCGAGGTCGCTACTGCTTCTTGCGGGAGGCCTGCTGGCGCACAAAGCCGAACACCAGTGTGCCGACGAACAGAACGATGCCGACGATGGCGAGCCAGAACAGACCCTCAAGTGCGAAACCAACGACCGCAAGCACGGCGAAGGCCACGAGCAAAATTACCAATACTGTCCACATACGTTCACCATACGCTTATGCGGCAATTACTGGTGAGATTCACATGAAATCGCTCGCGCGTGCCAACTCAATACGCGGATTCGCGGGGATTGAGATCGAACTCAACGCGGCGCACAATGTGATTGATATCGACTTCGACTGATGCAGACTTGCGCCGGTGCGCCACGGCGCAAGCAAGACACAGAGCGGGCCGACCGAGAATGCTCCCGGTCGGCCCGCTCTGTCATCTCAGCAGTGCGTTCGATTAGCTTGTGGGCATCAGCACCGAATCGATGAGGTAGACGGTGGCGTTCTCGGTCTGCACTCCGCCGCAGATCACGTTCGCACCATTCACCATCAGCATGTCGCCGCTGCCGGTCACCTCGACGTCGGTGCCCTGCACGGTGGTGTGCATTCCGGGGAGGTCGTCGGGCAGAGCCTGACCGGAAACCACGTGGTAGGTGAGGATTGACGTGAGCAGGTCACTGTCGGTCTTCAGCGTCTCGATGGTTGCCGCGTCGATCTTCGCGAAGGCCTCGTCGACCGGGGCGAAGACCGTAAATTCGCCGCCGTTGAGCGTGTCAACCAGGTTCACGTTCGGGTTCAACCCGCCGCTGACGGCCGCGGCGAGCGTGGTGAGGAGCGGGTTGTTGGACGCGGCCTCGACGACGGTCGACTCGAACATTCCTGCGACCGAGCCCGGGCCGTCCGGCACCTGCTCGGCGTACGCGGCGCAGCCAGGGCCCACCAGGTAGGCTGCGGGGTCCATCTCTTCGACCTCCATCGTCTCCGATTCGGTGGGCTCCATTGCCGGCTCTTCGGTCTCGGTCGTTGCCGACGTGCAAGCGGTGAACGCGAGGCTCGCCGCTAGCGCGAGGGGGAGTGCGAGGAACAGCTTCTTGCGTGACATCGTTTTCTCCTTCGTCGAGCCCGTGTCGTGCCGGGCGGGATTCTCTGGTTCGGTGACGAGCTTTCCTCGCCCTCCACAGTGGTCTTCGGACCGACCAGGGAAACGGATTGGATTTGTGTGAATCTTTTTCTCGGCGAATGGCCAGCACCAAACGCGCACCCGGCGCCGGCGGCGCGAGGCTTGACCCCAATCCGTTCGGCCACCGGCTCCGAAGACTCAATTGAGAGAGGAAGGAGATGGCGCTCAGTGGGATCCAGCAATGCGTGCGGCATACTTGACCGCATGGTGATTGATGGCTTCGATGTTCCCGAAGGGGATGCCGATCCGATCGACCACATTGCTGGGCTGATCCGTCGCGTTGCCGTTGGTGATCGGGCTGCGTTCACCGAGCTCTATGACCTGATGTCGGCTCGCATGTTCGGCCTGATCCGCCGCGTATTGGTGGATCGCGACCAGAGCGAAGAAGTGTTGCAGGAAGTATTTCTCGAGGCGTGGCGCACTGCCGACGACTACGATCCGGCTCGCGGGCAGGGACGCTCGTGGCTCCTGACCATCGCGCACCGGCGCGCGGTTGACCGGGTGCGTGCTTCTCGCGCCAGTGTGGATCGCGACATTCGCGTGGGGATCCGCGACACAGAGGTGGCGTTTGACGGCGTGGCTGAACGCGCTGAACTCACCATCGACGCGCAACTGATGACCGCGGCGCTGTCTCGGATCCCTGAGGCGCAACGGGAGGCACTGGTGTTGGCCTACTTCGGCGGGTATCACCAAAGCGAGATCGCCGCTCTCACCGGCACACCGCTCGGCACGATCAAAACGCGAATGCGCGACGGACTCACCAGGCTCCGCGCAGAAATGGGGGTGAACGCATGACCAAGGAAGAGTTCTCTGAGCTGGCCGCGGCCTTCGCCCTCGGTGCGCTCAGCGCCGAAGAGCGGGCGAGATTCGAGCAGACGTTGGCGACGCATCCCGAATGGGCCGAGCTGGTCGACGCGGATCGGCGCACAGCGAGCGCGCTCGCCGCCTCCGTATCCGAGGAGGCCCCCCGAGCGCACGTGAAAGCGTCGCTGATGTCGCAGCTTGATGCGGTCATCGAGGCGGGGGAGCGCCCGAGCGCGCTGCGCGGTTCTCAGCCTCACCCGGTGACATCGACAGTGGATCGCGCCGGCCTGGCCGCGGCTCCGGCTCTGCCTGCATACCCGGCGCAGCCCGCCCCTTCAGCGCCGCAAGTTCCGCCCGCTGCGCTGCCCGACCTCCCCGAAGACGGCGAAGACGGGCTTCCGCGTCGTCGCCGGTTCGGCACCCGGATTCTGGCCACGCTTGCGGTCATCGCCCTCATCGTGGGCGTGGGGTCGGGTCTGTTCAGCGCACTCCAACCCCAGCGACCCGCGGGGGTGGTGGCCCTCGAACAGATTGCCGCGTCCCCCGACGCGCAAAGCGCGAGCACCCGGGTCACCGGTGGCGGGGAGGCCGCGCTGACGTGGTCGGCGAATCAAGGCAAGGCCGTGCTTATTACCGCCGGACTGAACCAGGCCCCCTCGGGGCATACCTACGAACTCTGGTTCGTGCGTGGTGAAGAGAAGATTCCAGCCGGCACCTTTGACCCCAATAGCCAGGGCGAAGCCGCGGTGCTCGTGTCCGGCGAGATGCATGAGGGCGACGTGATCGCGGTGACCGTCGAAGTGACGGGCGGATCGCCGAACGGGCTGCCGAGCGACAAGTTAGTGTTCGCCATCCCCACGACCCCGGCAGGCCAGGCCACCTAGACCTGCCCCGCACCCTCGCTTGCATCACTTGCGTCGGGGATCTCACTTTGGTCGGGTGGATCCACCCATTCGCATCCGACCAGAGTGAGATATCCGACAGGACTGAGCGCCACCGGAGTGAGTTCCACTGGCGCGATCCACCAGGGTCATTGTGCTGTTTCATAGAAAGTGTGTGAATACTGGGGGGAGTATCTAGAGATTCGAGGACCCGATGGCCGCACACCCACGCACACGTCGCTCACTTCGGCGCGGAGCCGCGCTCGTCCCACTGATCGTTGGCGCCCTCGCCGTGCCGTTGCTGGTCAGCGGCTGCACGACACAACCGTCGGAGCCCAGTGCGAGCGAGCCGACAGTCTCAACTCCCTCAACTCCGACGCCAGAGCCGGTGGAACCCGAAGTCGCACCGACGGTTGAGCCGTATGGGGCACAGGGCGCACTCGCCGCAACTGACCTCACACTTGAGCAGATGCTTGCGTTCGCTGTCCAAGACGAATACATTGCCCGGCTGGAATACCAGGAGATCATGGCCGCGTTTGACGTGCAGGCACCGTACGCGAACATCATGCGTTCGGAGGAGTCTCACCTCGAACTCTTGCGCGGCATCTACGCCACACGCGGCGAGGAGTTCCCGGCCGACACCGCGGCCGAGCACTTGGTCGTCCCGACCAGCCTCCTCGAGGCCGCGCAGAAGGGAGTGCAGGCTGAGATCGACAACATCGACATGTACGACAGATTCCTCACCTACGACCTTCCTGCAGACGTCGTTACAGTTTTCACCGAACTCAGAAACGGTTCAGTGAACCACCTCAATGCCTTTGAGGCACAGGTGAACCGCCTCAGCTGATCGCGTGGGCACCGCTGAGTGCAATTCGGGTCTCGCTGGCAGAATCAGGCTCGGCAGGTTCCCCGAGCCTAGGCTTGAGGTATGACACCCAGACGCCCGTCGCCGCTTGGGGGTGCCAAACCCACCCGTGCCGACCTCACCCGCTTCGCGACCGATGCCCCGGACGCACTGGACGACGTGCTTCCCGCGTGCTCCGCTGCTCGGGGCGCGGATCCGCTTCGTTTGCTCATCGTCGGCATCAACCCGGGGCTCTGGACCGCCGCAGTCAACGCGCCGTTCGCGCGGCCGGGCAATCGGTTCTGGCCGGCGCTCTTTCGCGCGGGCCTGACCGAGTACCCGATTGACGCGTCGCGCGGGCTGTCGCCCGAGGACGAAACGCACCTGCTGTCACGCGGCATCGGGATCACGAACCTGGTGGGCCGGGCCACCGCACGCGCGGATGAACTCAGCACCGAAGAACTTCGTCGCGGCGGAGCTGCGCTGGTCGGGCGAGTGCGCGAGCTGCAGCCCGCCACCGTCGCGATCGCTGGCATCACCGCCTTTCGCACCGCCTTCAGACAACCGAAGGCAGCACTCGGACGCCAGGACGGTGCGTCCCTCGACGGGTGGCCCGAGACGGTGGGGCTTTGGGTGGTGCCGCAACCCAGCGGCTTGAATGCCCATGAGACGGTCGACTCGCTGGCTGAGAAGTGGCGGGAAGTTCTCGATCAGGAAGTCGACCAACAGCGGCCTCTCTCTGGCAGGTAGCCTAAGTGCCAGGAGGTGCCGCGATGATGCATGCAGGGCCAGCCATCGAGACGCAGGGGTTGCGCAAGAGCTACGGTTCGCACGAGGCTCTGCGCGGCATTGACCTTCGCATTGAACGTGGCACCGTGTTCGGTCTCATCGGGCCGAACGGCTCGGGGAAGAGCACGACGTTGAAGATTCTTCTCGACATCCTGCGGCCGTCCGCGGGCACGGTGCGCGTGCTCGGGGAAGACCCCCGGCGCGCGGGTGCGCAGCTGCGCCGCAATCTCGGATACCTTCCCGGGGAGCTGCGGCTCGACGGGCGGCTCACCGGGAAACGCCTGCTGCGGCACCTTTCGCGGCTCTCAGGTGCGGTGGATCAGGGGTACATGCACGGGCTCGCCGAGCGCTTCGGGGTGGATCTCGGCAGGCCGATCCACTCGCTGTCGAAGGGCAACAAACAGAAGGTGGGCCTGGTGCAAGCCTTCATGCATCAGCCCGACCTGCTCATTCTCGACGAGCCAACGAGCGGCCTCGATCCACTCGTGCAGCGCGAGTTTCACACCCTGTTGCACGAGGTGTGCGAGCGCGGTCAGACCGTGTTGCTCAGCTCCCACGTGCTCAGCGAGGTGCAGCAGGTCGCGCACCAGGTGGCGGTGCTCGGAGACGGGCAGATCGTGGGAAGCGGCGAGGTCGATGCGCTGCGACTGCGCGCAATCCGCCGGGTGAACGCCGGCATCGAGACGCCCGAGCCGGCGCGCACGCGCGAACTCCTCCGCGAGATTCCGGAACTGGCGGGCCTTGACGTGAACGACGACCCGGTGGGGCTGCGGATCAGCGGCACGAGTCGGGGCGACATCCGTGCATTCGTGCGGGAGCTCTCCACCCTTCCGCTCGCCGATCTCTCGCTGGAAGAACCTGATCTCGAAGAATCCGTGCTGCATCTCTATCGGGAGCGTGGGCAGGGGCAGCTTCGAACGGCGAGCCAGGAGCCAGAGCCGGAGCAGCAGCATGGGCGGAACGGGGGAAACGATGCGTAACCCCCTGCCGCTCACGACTCACGCTGTGCGTAGCTCTGCCCGCGGCCTCCTCGTGTGGAGCGCGGGGATCGCCGGAACGCTCTTCCTCTATCTGCCGCTGTTTCCCAGCCTCGGTGGGGCGAGCGAGCTGCAGGCGATCATCGACACCCTGCCCCCGGAACTCATCGCCGCGCTCGGGTACGACCAGATCACAACGGGTGCTGGCTATACGCAGAGCACCTTTTTCGGGCTTATCGGATTCGCCTTGATGGTGATTGCCGCGACCTCCTGGGGGTCTGCGCTGCTCGCTGGTGCCTGGGAGAGCGGCGATCTCGAACTCGAACTCGCGCACAGCGTGAGCCGCACCCGAGTGGTGCTCGAGGCGGCGCTGACCCTGCTGATGAGAATCTCAGTGCTCCTCGCGGTGGCGGGCACGGTGATACTCGCGCTCAATGGCCCGGCTGAACTTGACCTCGAACCACAGAATGTTGCAGCGGCTCTCGTGGCGCTCGGTGGGCTCGCCTTCCTGAGCGGTGCGGGCGCGCTTCTGGCCGGCGCGCTGAGCGGCCGCCGCTCAATCGCCACCGGGGTCGGAGCGAGCCTCGCGGTGTTGGGGTTCGCGTTTCAGGCGGTGGCCAGGCAGTCCAACGACCTTGAGTGGCTCGGCAACCTCTCGCCCTTTCACTGGGCCTATGATCCGCTTCCGCTGCAGGAGGGCTTCGCGCAACCCGGGTTGCCGCTGCTCTGGGGTGTCGGAGCCGTGTGTGTTGCGCTCACAGTGCTCGTGCTCAATCGGCGAGATGTCACGTGACGCGTGGGTGACGTGTTTCGTCGGAGAGGGGCTGCGGTGTGAGTATTCCGCGGCGCTCGTCGCTGAAAATCTGTTCGATCTCAAACGCTGAGACAGGTCGGCTGAAGAGATAGCCTTGGGCTCGGTCGCAACCATGTTCCCGCAGGAATTTCAGTTGTTCCAGCGTCTCGACACCCTCGGCGATGGTCACGAGCTTCAGCGTTCGCGCGATCGAGATGGCGGTCTGAACGATCGCATCATCTTCCTCGGACTGGTGAATACGCTGGGTGAAGGACTGGTCGATCTTGAGCTTGTCGACCTGGAAATCCTTGAGGTAGCTGAGGCTCGAGTAGCCAGTTCCAAAGTCATCGATGGACACGGCAATGCCGAGTTCGCGCAGGCGACCCACGATGGCGCTCAGCAACACCGGATTCTGCGCGAGGATCGATTCCGTAAGCTCAATTTCCAGGAACTTCGGGTCGAGGCCCGTGTCGCTCAGGATGCGTTCGAGAGTGTGCAAGAAATCGGACTCGAAGAATTGAATCATCGACACGTTCACGGCAACTGGCACCCGGCAGGAGCCCTGATCCAGCCACTTCTTCATTTGGGCGCAGACGGTGGTGAGCACCCACGTGCCCAGCGGGAGGATGAGCCTGGTTTCCTCCGCGAGGGGGATGAAGTTCGCTGGGCTGATCCACCCGAGGTCTGGGTCGTGCCAGCGCAGAAGCGCTTCGATTCCGGTCACCTCACCGCTCACGATGTCGACCTTGGGCTGGTATGCAAGGTCGAAGGCCGAGGTGGCGATGGCGTGTCGCAACTGTTGTTCCAGCGCGACGCGGTGGTTGAGTTCGCGGCCCATTTCCGGGGTATAGAACGTGTACGAGTGGCGACCGGGTGCCTTGATATTCGGCATCGCATAGTCGCTGTGGGTGATGAGTTCGGCAACGGTCGTGCCGTCTTGAGGGAACATGCAGATGCCCATGTGCACGCGCAGGTCCAGCTCGCGATCCTCGAGCGTCGTGACTCTGCCAAATTGGCGCAGGATCCCTTCGGCGACCTCGGTGAGTTGCTCCCGGGTTGAGGCTCCAGGGACGATGATGAGGAACTCGTCACCGCCCTGGCGGCCGACTACGTAGTCGTAGCGCGTGCCCATACTCAGGAGTTCCCCGATCAGGTGGAGGACTCTGTCGCCGAAGAGATGACCATAGGTTTGGTTGAATCTCTGGAAGCGGTCAATATCAAGCGCAATCAGGCCGAATGGCTCACCGGCATCAATCAAGTCGGTCAGAGAGGCGAAGAGCGCCGTCCGGTTCAGCAGCCCGGTCACGTCGTCATGGGTGGCGAGGTGCTCGTAGCGTTCCTTCGCGATCTCAAGCTCGGTCATGTCGCGAAACGAGTGGATCTGCCCGATTCGTTCCCCGGCATCATCAATCACGGGGGCAGCGGTGCTCTCGAGCGTTCTTCCTGCGATCGTTCGAAACACGAATCTGTGTCGCGAGAGCGGATCCTCAAGCGCCTTGCTGATTTCGTGAATAAAGTGCTGTGGGTTCTCGGCGGCTTGCGCGACATCCGCCAATCCCTCGGGGGTGACACGCTCGAGAAGTGGGCTTTCGGTGAAAATGCCGCCACTTAAGAAGTGGCGGTTGTGGGCAATGACCGTGCCCTTGCGGTCGAGCACGACGTACCCGTCAACCGAACTCTCCAAGAGCGTTTGGAAGAATGCGCGCTCTTCCCGAAGCTCGTTCTCGACTTCGACGGTTTGCGTGATGTCGACACCCAGCCCGACGATGCGGAAGCCGTCACCCTCAGGAATCGTTTGAGATGAAAAGTAGAAGGGGGTGCGCTTTCCGGTATGCGCGTGCACCATGTGTGCGCGAACGGACGTGCGGCCAACGGTCGCGAGTTCTTCGTTTGCCCGAATCGCCTGCTCATGGTCTTCAATTGCAACGTCGGTGAGTGTGCCGCGCCCGTAGCATTCGTCCTCGCGGATCCCGACCGCGTCAAGGTAGCCCTGGTTCCATTCCACGAGCTTGGACTCGGAATTGTAGACAAAGTAGACGCCGGGAATGCTGTCGATGAGGGCGCGCTGGGCGCTGGGCGTCAACGGTGTCTCAGCAGTTGACTCGCCTTCGCTGGTATCGCTTTGCATATTCTTCCCCACTCGCGAATACGCCGACCATCTGGTCACCACAAGCACTCGCACGTGAAGGTAACAAGCGCGCACCCACCATCATCTTATTCGCATGGTGTGCAGCGGCATAGCGCCTCGATGGATCGTAGGGAACTTAGACTGAAGCGATGGGCACCGACACTTCATGCGGTATTCAGGTGCGTCCACTTTGCGGGCAGAGACAAGGGAGTGCGCTATGACCACACTGGGCACAGAAGCGGCAGAACCAGACACCGGTCCGTTGACCGAGGAGCAGGTGGGCCAGGTTCGCGAGGGGTATTCGGCCGGTGAAGCCGGCGGAGCCACCATGCTCACGCTGGGTGCCCTGGTAAACGGCGATCCGCGCCCCGACGTGCAGATCACGATCCCGCTTGGCATGCTCAACAGGCACGGGTTGATCGCCGGAGCGACCGGCACCGGAAAGACGAAGACACTGCAGGTGCTTGCGGAGCAGATCGCCGCGCTGGGTGTGCCGGTCTTCGCCGCCGACATTAAGGGCGACCTGTCTGGCATCGCCGCCCCCGGCACCGAGAGCGAGAAACTCCTCGCCCGCACGCAGGGCATCGGCCAAGACTGGCGGCCGCGAGCGACGCAGACCGAGTTTTACACGCTCGGCGGCATGGGGGTTGGCGTACCGATCCGCACCACGATCGCCCGATTCGGCCCGGTCATGCTCGCGAAGGTGCTCGGTCTCAACGAGACGCAGGAGTCGAGCCTCGGCCTCATCTTCTACTACGCCGAGAGCAAGGGTCTCCCGCTCATCGACATCGCAGACTTGCAGTCGCTCCTCGGCTTTCTCGCCAGCGAGGACGGGCGAGCCGAGATTCAGCAGATCGGCGGGCTGTCGCGGCAGACCACCGGGGTGATTCAGCGCGCAGTGATTGGCTTCGCACAGCAGGGCGCAGACGTGTTCTTCGGCGAGCCCGCGTTCGAACCCGCAGACGTGATCCGCTTAGCACCAGACGGGACCGGTATCGTGAGTCTGCTCGAGGTGCCTGGGGTGCAGGATCGGCCAGCGCTCTTCTCCACCTTCCTCATGTTCCTACTCTCCGAACTCTTTGAGGCGCTCCCCGAGGTCGGCGACCAAGACAAGCCGAAGCTCGTGTTCTTCTTCGACGAGGCGCACCTGCTGTTCGCCGACGCATCGAAGGCCTTCCTGCAGAAGATCACCCAAACGGTCAGGCTGATCCGCTCGAAGGGAGTGGGGATTTTCTTCGTGACCCAAACCCCGAAGGACGTGCCGGGCGACGTGCTGGCCCAGCTCGGATCGCGCGTGCAGCACGCGCTGCGGGCCCACACCCCCGACGACGCGAAGGCGCTCAGGGCGACGGTCTCGACCTACCCGAAGTCGGGGTATGACCTGGGCGAGGTGCTGCAGAGCCTCGCGACCGGCGAGGCGATTGTCACGGTAATGAACGAGAAGGGTGCCCCGACTCCCGTGGCGTGGACGCGCATGCGCGCGCCGCAGGGGTCCATGGATCCGGTTGCTCCGGTGATGATGCAGGCGGCCGTATTGGTCTCGCCGCTGCAGGCGAAGTACGGCGCAGCGGTCGACGAGCACTCTGCCGCAGAAATGCTTGAGCAGCGGGCGGCCGAGGCCGAGGCCGCGAAGCTTGCTCAGGCGGAGGCCGCGGCGGCGGAGAAAGAGGCCGCTCGGGCGGCTGCGGAGGCTGAGAAGGCCGCGGCGGCGGAAGCGAAGCGGCTCGAACGTGAGGCGATCGCCGCGCAGAAGCTGGAGCAGCGAGAAGCGGAGCGCAAGGAGCGCGAGCGCGCTGCGGCCGCGAAGAAGGTGAGTGGGCAGATCGGTTCGGTCGTGACCTCGGGTGTGCGCACCGTGGTGAATCAGGTGCTGCGCAACCTCTTTCGCAAGTAGCGGCAGAGCGACGTAGCGCTTGAGTGCTGTCCCGCCGATCGCTGTGGATCGCGTCGCCTTCGGGCGGGCTGTCGGTGGCCCGCTGTAAGGTCGCAGCATGGCGAAAACGAGCAGCGCATATGCGTGCACCGAGTGTGGCTGGCAGGCACCGAAGTGGGTCGGCCGCTGCGGCGAGTGTCAGCAGTGGGGCACGGTCGCCGAAAGCGGCAGGCCCGGGGCCACCCTCGGGAAGACGGTGCGCGCGACCGCCCCCGGCACGGGCCGCGAGGCCCGACCGATTACCGAGCTGCGGGGGGATGCGGTGGCACACCGATCCACAGGCATCGGAGAGCTCGATCGGGTGCTCGGTGGCGGAATCGTGCCCGGGGCCGCGATCCTCTTCTCCGGCGAGCCGGGCGTAGGTAAGTCGACGCTTCTCCTCGACGTCGCCGCGCACATCGCGTCGCTCGGCGGGCGCGTGCTGTACGCGAGCGGTGAGGAGTCGACGGGCCAGATTCGCATGCGCGCCGAGCGCACGGGCGCACTGCACGACACGCTCTACCTTGCGAGCGAGAACGACCTGGGCACCGTCCTCGGCCACATCGAGGCCGTGCGCCCGAGTCTCGTCATCGTCGACTCCGTGCAGACCCTCGCGAGCGATCTTATCGATGGCAGCGCGGGCGGGCCCTCCCAGGTGCGGGAGGTCGCGGCGGCGCTGATCCGCGTGGCAAAAGACCAGGGAATTCCGGTGATTCTCGTCGGCCACGTCACCAAAGATGGCTCGGTGGCCGGGCCCAGGCTGCTTGAGCATCTGGTCGACGTGGTGTGCCACTTCGAGGGCGACCGCCGCACCGCCCTGCGCTTCCTGCGCACCCTGAAGAACCGGTACGGACCCACCGACGAGGTCGGGTGCTTCGAGATGACGAGCGCTGGAATCTCCGAGGTGTCAGACCCCTCAGGCCTGTTCCTCAGCCACGGGTCTGAGCCGGTGAGCGGCACGTGTGCGACGGTCGCGATGGAAGGGCGCCGGCCGCTTCCAGTCGAGGTGCAGGCGCTCGTCGTGCCGAGCCCCACCCCCAACCCGCGCCGGGTGACAAGCGGGGTCGACTCCTCGCGAGTGGCGATGATCCTCGCGGTGCTGGAGCGTCGAGTGGGCGTGAAGCTGCACGCCAAAGACGTGTACGTGTCGACCGTAGGCGGGGTGCGCCTGCACGAGCCCGCTGCCGACCTCGCGATCGCGCTCGCGGTGATCTCCGCAGATGCGGATCAGCCGCTCCCGCACGACCTGGCTGCCATCGGCGAGCTCAGTTTGGCAGGCGAGATCCGACCGGTCGTCGGCGGGCCCCAGCGGGCGAGCGAGGCACGGCGACTCGGGTATTCCCGGCTGATTGACGCGGAGGCATCGAGTCTGCGCCGGGCGCGTGAGCTTGCGCTCGGGAAGGCGGGGTAAACTCAGAGATTGTGAGCAAAAACACTGTAGACGTGGTCCTCATTGGCGGTGGCGTGATGAGCGCCACCCTCGGCACCCTGATCAAGCAGGTCGAGCCTGACTGGTCGATCGAGATTGTCGAGTCTCGGCTCGAAGTCGCAACCGAGAGCAGCAATGCCTGGAATAACGCTGGCACCGGCCATGCGGCCCTGTGCGAGCTGAACTACATGCCGGAAGGTCCCGATGGCAGCCTCACCACAGGCAAGGCGATCGAGATCAACGAGCAGTTCCAGCTCTCTCGCCAGTGGTGGTCATCGCTTGTGAAGCAGGGCATCCTCGGAGAGCCGTCCGGCTTCATTAACGCGACCCCGCACATGACTTTTGTGCACGGTGAGAAGAACGTCGACTACCTGCGTCGCCGCTACGAGCTCTTGAAGCCGGAGCCGCTGTTCTCCGACATGGAGTACAGCGAAGACGCGGCGCAGATTGCCGAGTGGACCCCGCTGCTCATCGAGCGGCGCTCGAAAGATCAGGTGTTCGCGGCGACGCGATCCACCAGCGGCACCGACGTCGACTTCGGCGAGGTGACCCGTCAGCTCTTCGAACATCTCACCGAGAACGGTGCGAAGCTGCGTCTGGGTCAGGAGGCGACCAAGTTGCGCCGCCTCGCCGATGGTACCTGGGATGTCGATATTCGCAACCGTGCGGGCTACGGCAACTCGACGCTGAACGCACGCTTCGTGTTCGTCGGTGCCGGTGGCGGTGCGCTGTCGCTGCTGCAATCGTCGGGCATTCCCGAGATTCGCGGCTTCGGAGGCTTCCCCATCAGCGGCAAGTTCTTGCGTTGCGACAACCCCGAAGTTGTGCGCGATCACCAGGCGAAGGTCTACGGCAAGGCGGCAGTGGGTGCGCCCCCGATGTCGGTGCCGCACCTCGATACCCGTGTGGTCGATGGGCAGACGAGCCTGTTGTTCGGGCCATACGCCGGGTTCAGCCCGAACTTCCTGAAGAAGGGTTCGTGGTGGGATCTGCCTGGCTCGATCCGCACTCACAACCTCGGCCCGATGGTGAAGGTCGGCCTCAGCGAGTTCGCGCTCGAGAAGTACCTCCTGGGCGAAGTGTTCGCGAGCCGCGAGAAGCAGATGGACGCGCTACGGGAGTACATGCCGTCGGCCAAGAGCGAAGACTGGTACATGATCAGCGCTGGCCAGCGTGTGCAGGTGATGAAGAAGGATCCCAAGAAGGGCGGCGTGCTGCAGTTCGGCACCGAGGTCATCACCGGCGCAGAGGGCTCGATCGCTGGTCTGCTCGGGGCGTCGCCGGGCGCGTCGACCGCGGTGCACGCGATGCTCGGGGTGCTCGAGAAGTGTTTCCCTGAACAGTTCGAGAGCCGCTGGAAGGCCGAGTTTACTCAGCACGTGCCATCATTCGGCGTGGGCCTGAACCACGACCCTGCCGCCGCGGCTGCGTCACTGGCCGAGACCGCCGAGGTACTGGGTCTGACCGTGGGGGCGAACGCTTAGGCTTCGTCCGCACGAGGTGGATCCGAGCCCTCGGGCCGGAACCACCCTGTCGGGCTGGAACCACCCTGTCGGGCTGGAACCACCCTGTCGGGCTGGAACCACCCTGTCGGGCTGGAACCACCCTGTCGGGCTGGAACCACCCTGTCGGGGTGCTGATCCACCTCTGACTCACGCATTCCAACTCTCTGAGCTATCTGGTGCCTCTGAGAAATGCGCAATTTCGGAGGCGCAGCACGGATTCCGTCCGAGTTTGTGCTTTTCTCCGGGTTTCAGGGAGCGCTGGGTAATGCGCGGTGTGGTCGTTCAGCCAGCGAGCAGGCGCTCGAGGAAGTCAGCGGTGTCTTCCCAACCGGTGACCGCGTGGCTCGCGACGCCGAGCGCCTTCACGGGGTAGTCATTGCCATCGGGGTCGAGCCGGTCGCCGACGAAGAGCATGTCGTCAAGCGAAATTCCCGTGTGCTCCGCCAACTTCTTCATGCCGTAGGCCTTATCGATGCCCCGGCGAGTGATGTCGACGGAGGTGGATCCGCCGCTGCGCACCTCGAGCTCCGGAAGTCGTGCGGCAACCGCTGCGCGCAACGCGTTTTTCTTCGCACCGTCGGGGTCCCACGCGTGCTTGACATCGACGGGCGCCCGCTGGCCAAGCGCTGAAAAGGTGACTTGGGAGCCGCGATCCTCGAGGATCTCGCCCCAGGTGTTCTCCTCCCACACGCCCAGCCGCTCGGCTTCCTCGCGCAGCGCGGCGAGCGCGGAGGCACTCTCGGCGGCGCTGAGCTTCTCTTGGTACATGGTGCGCCAAGATCCACCCTCGCGGCGTTCGTAGCGCGTGCCGCAGGTGGGCAGGAGGTGCAGCCGCTCGAGGGCCGTCTCATCGATGCCCTCGAGATCTTCGAGTCGCGAGACCAACTGCGCTTCGAACTGCTCGAAGTTGCCGCCCGAGATGACCGCGACGGTGGTGTGCTCAAGCAGGCGCGCAAACACGGCCAGCATACGCGGGTCGGCGGGCGACTTCGACGGGGCGAGGGTGTCGTCGAGATCGAAGGCAATGAGGCGGGGGAGTGAGGTCATGCTCGCGTTTCTCTCAGTGGATCGGGCCACCCTCAACCGTACAGAAAAGCTGTGGGCCGTGCTTGCTCGGGCACCCGTTGCGGCGGGCGTTGGTATGGACCGCGGTGATCTGCGGGCCTCGGTACAGTGGTCGACCGACAGACCGCTCACAGAGGCCGAGTGCTCTGCGTTCGCATGATTTCGAGCAGCGTCGGGTAGTACGCGCCGGGAACTGCTGCGTAATAGTGAGGCTGGAGGTGGTCGCCACGTGCTGGCTGCGCAGCCCCGTCGCGAAACCCGAGATACGTGCCACCGGCCTGGCGCACGATAAACCCGGCCGCGGCCACATCCCACGGGCTCGTCTCGAATGAGACGGTGGCGTCGATCCACCCGGCGGCAATCCAGCACAGGGTGATGCACGTGCTGCCGAGCATGCGGACCTGGGCGAACTCACGCGTCACTTGAGCGAACTGCTCGAGCGCGAGGTCAGGCAGATGCGCGAGGTCTCGCGGCAGCGGGAAATTCATCGCGACCGTTGCCTGTGCCGGCTCGGATGCGCCACGGCTGTGGATCGGCCAGGTGTTGCCCCGCCCATCCGCCAGAAACGCCCCGCGGTCATCAGCCCAGAACAGGTGGTCGGCGACGGGGTCGAATACCACCCCAGCGACGACCTCGCCGTCTTGTGCGATGCCGATACTCACGGCCCACATGGCGACGCCGCGAGCGAAATTGGAGGTGCCATCGATCGGGTCGATAAACCAGGTTAGGATGCCGGTGCCCTCGGAGCTGCCGCCCTCTTCGCCGACGATAGAGGAATCGGGATACGCCGCGAGGATTTCGCCGCTGATGTGTTCCTCACAGGTGCGGTCAAGCTGCGTGACCACGTCGTGAATGCTCTGCTTTGCCGAAACGTCGAGGTCGGGGTCTCGAAACCCTGCCATCGCGATCTGCCCGGCCTCGCGAGCGATGCGGATCGCGAATTCGGTTATCCCATGCACCCTGTTCACCCCAGCAGCGTAGCCGAGCCCAGCGTCAAATTTTCGAACGGGGGCACCGGGTAGACTCGATCCTTGGTGCGTTGTGCGCCGAGTGCCCGGTTCGGGCTGTGAGGAGACTGGATTCGATGACTGTAAAGGTGGCTGTCGCGGGTGTCGGCAACTGTGTGAGTTCCCTCGTGCAGGGAGTTGAGTATTATCGGGGCGCAGCCGACGATGCACAGGTTCCGGGTTTGATGCATGTGCGGCTCGGCGGGCATCACGTCTCCGACCTCGAGTTTGTCGCGGCCTTCGAGGTTGACGCGACCAAGGTCGGCACCGATCTCAGTGAGGCGATCTGGGCGGGCCACAACAACACCATAAAGTTTTCCGATGTGCCGCGCCTCGGGCTCGAGGTGCTCCGCGGCCCCACGCTCGACGGTCTGGGCGAGTACTACCGCGATGTCGTCGAGGAATCGCCCGCGCAGCCCGTCGACGTGGTGCAGGTGCTCCGTGACTCTGGGGCCGATGTGCTCGCCTGCTACCTCCCGGTCGGCAGCGAGGAAGCGGCGAAGTTCTACGCGCAGGCTGCGCTCGACGCGGGTGTGGCGTTCGTGAACGCGATCCCGGTGTTCATCGCGAGCGATCCCGTGTGGGCTGAGAAGTTCGTGGCCGCCGGGGTGCCCATCATCGGCGACGACATCAAGAGTCAGGTCGGTGCGACCATTACGCACCGTGTGCTCGCGCACCTGATGGAGAGCCGCGGCATCGCGCTTGACCACACGTACCAGCTCAACGTGGGCGGAAACATGGACTTCAAGAACATGCTGGAGCGCAGCCGTCTCGCCTCGAAGAAGATTTCGAAGACGCAGGCCGTGACCTCGAACATCTCGGCCAATCTGGCACCCGAAGACGTGCACGTGGGCCCGAGCGACCACGTGCCGTGGCTGGAGGATCGCAAGTTTGCCTTCGTGCGGCTCGAGGGGCGCGGCTTCGGTGACGTGCCGATGAGCCTGGAATACAAGCTTGAGGTGTGGGATTCGCCCAATTCGGCCGGCACGATGATCGATGCGATCCGCTGCGCGAAGGTCGCGAAGGATCGTGGCCACGCGGGCCCCGTTGAGGCGGCCTCGGCCTACTTCATGAAGTCGCCGCCCGTGCAGAAGCCCGACCACATCGCGCGCGAAGAGCTTGAGGCGTTTCTCGCGGGCGAGTAGTTCGGCAGCGTTTTTCGCCAGCGCCGCGTGAATCTGAGATCATGCGAGTGTGATGATTGATCTGAGCCACCGGGTGGTCGCGCACATGCCCGTGTATCCGGGCGACCCGGAGGTGCGGATCTCGTCGGCGCTGACGGTTGCCGCTGATGGTGTCGCAGTGCTGTCGATAGCGTGTGGATCGCACACCGGCACGCACGTAGACGCCCCCGCACATACGGTGCCCGGCGGCCGCACGATGGATGACGTGCGACTCGACGAGCTTGTCGGCGACGCACTCGTGCTTGACCCCGCAGCGACGGCGCAGCTTGCGAAGTGCGAGCCGCTCACGTGCGAACGACTCGGGCTCGAGCGCTTTGACGCGCTCCCACGCATCGTGCTCGTGCGCACGGGGTGGGATCGTCTGTTTGGTGAGCCTGGCTATCTGCAACACCCGTTCCTGACCCGGAATGCGGCAGCTGAGATGTGGCGACTCGGCATGCGCGTGCTCGGGGTCGATGCGCCGAGCCCGGATCGCACGCCACTCGCGGGCGAGCCGGTAGACCTTGTCGTGCACGGTGTGGTGCTCGGCGGTGACGGGCTGATCGTTGAGAACCTGCGCAGGCTCGATGCGCTGTCCGAACGCCCCCGCGTGGGATTTTTCCCGCTGCGACTGGGCAGCGCCGACGGTGCCCCCGTGCGTGCGGTGGCGTTCTGATCGAGTTCCTCAGTCGCAACAACTAAAAAATCGCGGAAACCTTTGAGTTTCCGCGATTTTTTGGTCGGGATGACAGGATTTGAACCTGCGACCCCGTCGTCCCGAACGACGTGCGCTACCAAGCTGCGCCACATCCCGATTGCGCCTGAGCGCATCGACCACTCTATCGCGACAGAGGGGGATGGCCAAAACCGACGCTGCGCAGCGCTGTCGAATCCTCAGCGCAGGCGGATCCGCTACCCCAGTGCGGGGTACGCGCCCGGGGCGAGGCGATCGCCCAGCACCGGGAACTCGGCCCGCACGCGGGCCACGAGGCCGGGGTCGAGATCCACCATCAATACCTCTTCGTCGGTCGGCGAGCACTCGGCGACCACGGATCCCCACGGGTCGACCACGCGGCTGCACCCGCCGAGCTCGACCTCACCCTGCGTGCCACAGGCATTCACGGCGATGACCCACACCTGATGCTCCACCGCGCGGGCCTGGGTGAGCAGCCGCCAGTGCTCGCGTCGGGCCGCTGGCCACGCCGCCGGCACGGCGACGGACTCGGCCCCTCGCGCCCCGAGCTCGAGCCACAGGCCCGGAAAGCGCAGGTCGTAGCAGGTGGTGCTCGCGAGCGGCCCGAGCGGGCTGGGCGAGACCGCGAGCGCGTCGCCGGGGGTCAGCAGCTCGGCCTCCAGCGACTGGTAGCCAAACACGTGAATCTTGCGGTACGTGTGCGCGATCTCTCCGCTCGAGTCGATGAGTACCGCGGTGTTGTGCAGAGCGCCGGCCTCGCCGCGCTCCACGAAGCTGCCCAGGTGGATCCAGGCCCCCAGGTCTTTGGCAACTCGTCGGACCATGGAGACGGTCGCCCCGTCAAGCCTTTCGGCCAGTTCGTCGTAGTGTGTGAAGGCGAAGTAGCCCGCGCTCCAGAGCTCGGGCAAGACGAACAGCTCAACCCCAGAGCCGCCGTGCTCGCGCAGGAGCGCCTCGACCCGATCGATACGCGTGGCCTGCGATTCGCCGTCGGGGCTCGCGATCTGCACCAGCGCGACTCGAGTCATGCGCGTGCGCTGCTCGCTGGTGGATCGGCGGAATCGCCCTGGGCCTCGGTCGAGTCGGCTGCGCCACGTATGAGGTTCAGCGAATCGTGCGCGATGGTTCCCTCGCGGTGTGCGCGCATCAGCGACTCGACCTCTGCGGCCGACGCACCCGCTGCAATGCGGTCGAGCAGGTGCTCGTGTTCGTCGCTCAAACGCTGGGTCACCGTGCCGCGGTACCCCACCACGGAGGCGCGCACCGCGGCGACGCGCGAACGACCGCGGTCAAGCTGATCGCGCAGATGGTGATTCGGGCAGGGCGCGCGCAGGATGCCGTGGAACTCGAGGCTGCCCTCGTTGTAGCCGTGGAAGTCGCCAGCGCGATATGCGTCGTTCATGCGGGCGTTCACAGCGCGGGCCCGTTCGAGATCTTCCGAGGTAAGCCTGCCCACCGACATTCCCACGGCGAGTCCCTCCAACACGGCCTCCACCTGCATGATCTCTCGATACTCGTCGATGCCGAGGTCGCGCACACGCACGCCGCGGTGGAAGAGAAACTCGATGAGGCCCTCAGATTCCAGGCGTCTCAGCGCCTCGCGCGTGGGGATCAGGCTGACGCCGGTCTCCTCCGCCAGGATGCCAATGTTCAGCGATGCGCCAGCGACAAAGGTGCCGTCGACGATCCGCTCCATCACGTAGTCATAGACGTGCTGGGTCTTGTTGCCCTTTTTCGGTTGAGTCTCTGCGGCCACCGAGCTCACCGTCCGCCGGAAAAGTCGACGTGTCGCGTAATAAAGGCAGAAATGTCTGCAACCTCTTCCAGGCTGATGCCGTGAGCGATGCCCGGGTAGAGGCGAGCCTCGAGTTCGGTGTGCGCCGGGAGCCATTCTGAGGTGAACGCAACTCGCTCGGCGCTGATGATCGGATCGGCCGCATCGCGACCCCAGAAGAGCGGAGGGCGCACCTCGGCCAGGTGTGCGTCACCGGAGAAGGTGCCGGGAATAACAAACCCTGAGCAGTTCACGCCGCACGCAAAGCGCTCGGGCTGTAGCCGGAGCAACGAGGTGACCATCGCCCCGCCCTGCGAGAAGCCCATCAGCACCTGCGTGCCGAGCCCCCCGTCGACCTCAGCATCGAGCTCGTCAAGCCACTGCAGCATCGCGAGTGTGGCTGCGTGCGGATCGGAGCCCACGAAGTCGGTCGGAGGAGCCTGTGGCACGGGCAGACCGTTGGAGTCGAATGGGATGTGAAACCACGCAAAGCCGTTGACGACGGGCGGGGGAGCTGTCAGGGGGGCCCGCGGTGAGGCGCAAACGAACTCCTCTGGGAGCTTGGAGGCGAGCTCGATCAGGTCACCCTCAAACGAGCCGTACCCGTGCATCATCACCAGCAAGGGCCGGTCGGCGAGCGCGGCTACCGCGTCATCCCGAGAGGCTGAGACGCCCCCAACCGACCAGCGTACGAGGTCATCGTTGATCCACACACCACTCATGCGTCTTAGCCTAGCCTTTGCCGGATATATTTCGCGAGGGTGCCACGGGCGCCGCAGGCGTGAGTGCCGGGGGCAAACTACCCGAAGCGGCCGCTGACGTAGTCTTCAGTCGACTGCTCAGAAGGGGTGGAAAAGATCGTACGGGTGTCGGCGTACTCGATAAGTTTGCCGGGCTTACCGGTGCCCGCGATGTTGAAGAAGGCGGTGCGATCGGAGACGCGCGATGCCTGCTGCATGTTGTGCGTCACGATGACAATGGTGAACTCGCTCTTGAGCTCGTCGATGAGATCTTCGATGGCGAGGGTCGAGATCGGGTCGAGAGCCGAGCACGGCTCGTCCATCAGCAAGACCTCGGGCTGCACGGCGATGGCTCGTGCGATGCACAGACGCTGTTGCTGGCCGCCTGAGAGCCCGGAGCCCGGCTTGTCGAGGCGATCCTTCACCTCATTCCAGAGGTTTGCGCCGGTGAGGGAGCGTTCGAGCAGTTCTTCGGCGTCGCTCTTCGACATGCGGGTGTTGTTGAGACGCACGCCAGCCAACACGTTCTCGCTGATGGACATCGTGGGGAAGGGGTTTGGCCGCTGAAACACCATGCCGACCTGGCGACGCACCATTACGGGATCGACACCGGGGGCGTACAGGTCTTCACCATCGAGCAACACCTCGCCTTGAACCCGTGCGCCGGGAATGACTTCGTGCATGCGGTTGAGCGTGCGCAACATAGTTGACTTTCCACAACCGGAAGGTCCAATGAACGCAGTGACGCTGCGCGGTTCGATACTCATCGAGACACCCTCGACTGCAAGGAAGTTCCCGTAGTAGACGTTGAGGTCATTAACCTCGATGCGCTTCGACATATGGTTTCTTTCTTTTGGTAGAGGATCGGTGCCGGTGGTGAACCTGGGAGCCGCGAACACGTGCGCTCGCGGGAGGGGGTAGCGCGCAACGCGGTGCGTTGCCTTGCGCGCTACCGTCCAGTCTTGGGCGAGAAATACTTTGCGATGAGTCGTGCCAAGAGGTTGAGCAGCATCACGATGAGGATGAGTACGAGCGCGGCCGCCCAGGCGCGATCGAGGAACGCAAACGCCGGATTGCCCTGGTTGGCAAACTGCGTGTAGACGAAGACCGGCAGCGATTGCATGCGGTCCTGGAAAAGGTTGTAGTTCATGCCCGCGGTAAAGCCCGCGGTGATGAGCAGCGGCGCTGTCTCGCCGATGACGCGCGCGATGGAGAGCATGATGCCCGTGGTGATGCCGGCGATCGCAGTCGGCAGAACAACTTTGATGATGGTGAGCCACTTGGGAACCCCCAGCGCATAGGAGGCCTCACGCAGCTCGTTCGGAATCAAGCGCAACATCTCCTCGCTCGAGCGCACCACAACCGGGATCATCAGGACCGAGAGTGCGATCGCACCAATAATGCCCATGCGCACACCCGGGCCGAAGATCAACACGAACAGTGCGTAGGCGAAGAGGCCCGCGACGATGGATGGGATGCCCGTCATGACATCGACAAGGAAGGTGATGGTCTTTGCGAAGCGACCCCGGCCATATTCCACCAAGTAGATCGAGGTGAAGAGGCCGAGCGGCACCGATATGACGGTCGCCGCGAGAGTGATGAGCAGCGTGCCGATCATGGCGTGGAGGGCGCCGCCCCCCTCGCCGGTGACATTGCGCATGGAGGAGGTGAAGAACTCCAGATCCATGCGCGCTATGCCGTTTCCGATGACGGTGACTGCGACCGAAACCAAGGGCACCATTGCGAGGATAAACGCGGAGGTCACGAGGCCAGTGATAAATCGGTTGGTGGCCTGTCTGCGGCCCTCCACTGCCGCGGTCATTCCGGTCGAAGCAGCGAGGTACACGACGGCCCCTACTACGGCCATGGCGACGATATTGAAATCGGATCCCGCGGCCGACGCCAAGAGTGCAAACAGTGCTGCCGAAGCCGCGAAACTTGCGGCCAGGATGAGCCAGATGGCGCTGCGCGGAAGTCGGTTGCCCGCCAGGCTTGAACCGGCGGGTTGTGTGCGAACGTCGATACTGCTCATGGGTTAGTTCGCTCCCGAGAATTCGGCCCGGCGGTTCACGGCCCACCGGGCGGCCGCGTTGACCAGGAACGTAACGATGAAGAGGATGAGACCGGTGCCAATAAGCACGTTGACGTTCTCGCCGTAGGCTTCCGGGAAGCTGAGCGCGATGTTCGCCGCGATCGTGGATGGGTTTTCGGAAGTCAGCAGCTTAATGGTTACGAGTCCGGTAGCGGACAGCACCATGGCGACCGCCATGGTTTCGCCCAGTGCTCGTCCGAGGCCGAGCATGGCCGCCGACACGATTCCGGAGCGACCGAAGGGCAGAACCGCCATCTTGATCATCTCCCAGCGGGTCGCACCGAGCGCGAGAGCGGCTTCCTCGTGCAGCACGGGCGTCTGCAGGAACACCTCTCGGCACATGGCGGTAATGATCGGCAGAATCATCACCGCGAGTACGACCGCCGCGGTCAGGATCGTGCGCCCGGTGCCTGAGACCGGACCCGCGAAGAATGGGATCCACCCGAGATTGTCAACCAGCCAGGTATAGATCGGCTGCACGGCCGGAGCGAGCACGCCGATTCCCCACAGGCCAAAGACGACGCTGGGAACCGCTGCGAGCAGATCGACGATGTAGCCGAGGGTTTGTGCGAGCTTGCGGGGTGCGTAGTGAGAGATGAACAGTGCGATGCCGATGGAAATCGGCATCGCGATGAGCAGCGCAAGAATTGCAGCCCAGACGGTGCCGAAGACGAGTGGCCAGACGTAGGCCCAAAAATTTGACGGCAGAATCGAGGCCGACTCGCTCGTGGCGAAGAATGCGGGAATGCTCTGGACAATGAGGAAGATCGCAACCGCGGCTAGGGTCACGAGGATCATTCCACCGGCAAAGAGGGCTGTTCTGGAGAAGACGACATCTCCGATGCGTGCCTTCGCCTTCAGCGTCGGGGCGGTCGTGGTCATCTTGCGATTCCTTCGTTCGGTTGAGGCACAGAACATGGCCGATGCGCTTCCGGGCCGGAGTGTGATACTCCGGCCCGGAAGCGCATCTTTGGAGACTAGCTGATCAGGTCGATCGCGGCGACAACCTTTTCGCGCAACACGTCGGTGATGGGGGCGCTGCCCGCAGATTCCTGCGAAACCAACTGGCCCTCTTCGCTCGCCATGTAGTTCAGGTAGCCCTTCACCAGTTCGACGTTTGCCGGGTCAGCGTAGGTCTCGCACGCAATTGCGTAGCTCACGAGCACGATCGGGTAGACGCCCGAAGCGTCGGTTGCTCGGTCGAGCACGATGGCGAGGTCGCCTGCGCCTCGTTCTTCGGTCTCGCTCGCAAGAGGCGATGCGTCCACGATCGAGGCAGCAGCCTCGGGTGAGTACGGCACGAACTCTTCGCCGACCTTCACCGCGACGGTTCCGAGGCCCTCGGCGCGCGATGCATCTGCGTAGCCGATGGTGCCCACGCCGTTGGTGACGGTGTCAACAACGCCAGAGGTGCCCTGGGCTGCCTCGCCGCCCAGCGCGGTCGGCCAGTCGCCCGAGACCTCGTCGGTCCAGACATCGCCCGCGGCCGCGGAGAGGTACTCAACGAAGTTTTCGGTGGTGCCCGACTCATCAGAACGGTGCACGGGGTTGATCGCGAGATCCGGAAGCTCGACACCTTCGTTCAGTGCGGCAATCGCGGGATCATTCCACTTGCTGATGTCACCGCGGAAGACCTTTGAGATGGTCGCTGCGTCCATGTTCAGGGACTCGACACCGTCGAGGTTGAAGATGACAGCGATCGGAGAGACGTAGATCGGGAGCTCGATGATGCCGGAGTCGGCGGCGCAGGCCTCGAACGGGCCCGCGGTGATCTCGTCAACCTTGAACGCACGGTCGGAGCCGGCGAAGTTGCTGCCGCCCTGCTGGAAGGTCTCGCGGCCGGCACCTGAGCCAGCAGGATCGTAGTTGACGGTGACGTCAGGGTTTTCGGTCTGGAAGCCTGCGATCCAGGCCTCCTGTGCGGCGCCCATGGAGGAAGCGCCGACACCGACGAGTGAGCCGGAGAGTGACGAGGCTGCGCCGTCGGTCGTCTCTGGGGTGCCGCCCTCGTTGGAAGCGCAGGAGGTGAGTGCGAGGAGAGCAATCCCGCCGATGGTGATGGCTTTGATTGAAGCTGAAGTCTTCACTGCGTGTCGTTTCCATTTCTGATTGCTGTGACGATGTACACAGTAGGCGATGGCCCACGTGCCTCACGCTACGTTCCTGATGTGACCAGTCTTCCTCTGGCGGGTAAACGGCAGGTGAACACACGTGAACGAATGGGGTGTCGGCACCCTCGCGTAGAATCCCACCATGAGTAAATCGTCGCGGCCAGTGCACATAAGTCTGCTCACCGCAGCAACAGCCCTGACGCTCATCCTCAGTTCCACGGCTTGTGCGGCCGAGTCGGAGCCCGCCCCGACCCCGACCCCAGAGGTAGCCGCAGCGCCGACCCCGGAGCCGGTACCCGAGCCTCAGCCCGGGGTCGGACCCGCGTGCCCGACACTGCACTGTGTCTCGGTGGCGGTGACGGGCGACCTCCTGTTCCACAAGGGGCTGTGGACCCCGTACGCGATCCCGACAAATGAACTGGGGCAGAACTTCAACTTCGTTCCGCTTCTCGAGGGCCAGCGCGCGTATCTTGACCGCGCCGACCTTGCCATCTGCCAAATGGAGACCCCGCTTGCGCCGGTGGGCGGTCCGTACTTTGGGTATCCGGCGTTCAGCACGCCACCAGAGCTTGCGGCCGCTGCGAAAGACATCGGCTATGACGTCTGCACGACGGCTTCCAACCACACGGTTGACATGGGTACCGAGGGCTTGATCCGCACCCTTGACGGGCTCGATGCTGCTGGCATCGCGCACACCGGCTCGTATCGCGCGGAAGGCGAGCGCGATGTGCCGCTGATCGTCGAGGCGAACGGCGTGAAGATCGCGATTATCACGTCGACGTTCTCGCTGAACGGTCTCTCTGCGGAATACGACTGGCAGGTTGACTATGGTGGGCCCGAACTTGGTCTGGATCCGGAGCGAACCATCGCGAAGGCGCAGGCCGCACGTGACGCTGGTGCCGACCTGGTGATCGGCGTGCAACACGCGGGCACCGAGTACTCCACGGTGCCCGACGTGCAGCAGGTAGGAAATGCTCACCAACTGGTCGACAGTGGCCTCTTCGACTTTGTGTACAACCATCACACCCATTCGGTGCAACCCATGGAGGTCTACAACGGGCGGTGGATCGCCTACGGCCTGGGGAACACGATTAGCGAGTCGGCGCCGCCGAGCGAACGCGTGAACAACGAGTTCCTGATGGTGCGCATTCAGTTCGCACAGCAAGGCGACGGCTCCTGGACCACGAATGATGTGTCGTGGAATGTTGCCACGAATACGCAAAACGGGGCCTACAAGTGGTGCTCGGTGGCATCCGACGCGCCGCAGGGGGTCTGCCAGTGGCCGGAGTTTGACGCCGACGTGCGCGAGCGCACCCGCGCTACGGTCAACGCGATGGGTGCCGCCGAACTCGGCGCGCGAGAGTGGTTGCTCTCCGATGAGGTTCGCCCGGTTGCTGCTGGGTAGCTCGGCCGGCCACCTCTGGCGGGTTGAGTGTGCGAGAAACTTGAAGCTTCATTAGAAATCTCACACGTGCCGGAGTAGCCTGAATGCAAGCGGTGCCGCTGAGGGGCGCGAATCCGGCGCCGCGGGCGCTGCTTTCGAAATGGAGGAAGACCATGAAGGCTGTTCGTTTCACCGCGTGGAAGACATTTCCCACGATTGAAAACGTGGATCGCCCCACTCCAGGGCCCGGGGAGGTGCTGCTGAAGATCGCTGGCGCTGGCGCATGCCACTCGGACGTGGCCATCTTCGAGCAGTTTGACGAGAGCATGGGAACCCAGCTGGCCCCGAGCTACACCCTCGGACACGAGAACGCGGGCTGGGTGGAAGAGCTCGGCGCGGGCGTGACTGGATTCACGAAGGGCGATGCCTACCTGGTGTACGGGCCGATCGGCTGCGGTGCGTGCCCCGCCTGCTCACGCGGCCAAGACACCTACTGCTACAACGCGGCCACCCAGCCCTACCTCGCCACGGGTCTCGGCCGCGACGGGGGCATGGCCGAGTACATGACAGTGCCAGCGCGAAACCTCGTGCCGCTCGGCGATGCCGATCCTGTCGACGCAGCACCGCTCGCAGACGCCGGACTCACCCCGTATCACGCCATCAAACTGGCGCTCCCGAAGCTCGCTGGCGGGGGCAGAACCGCCCTCGTGATCGGCCTCGGCGGCCTCGGTCAGACGGCCGTTCAAATCCTGAGGGCCATCACTGGCGCCACCATCATTGCGACCGATATGAAGCCCGAGGCGATGGCCGAGGCCGAACTTAACGGTGCCATCACGGTGGCCGGCGGCGACGATCAGGTCGCGAGGATCCGGGAGCTCACCGGTGGCCAGGGCGTCGACGCGGTGTTCGATTTCGTGGGTATCACCCCCACGATTAAGCTCGCCCAACAGGTCGTGCGGCGCCAGGGCCGCATCACCGTGGTGGGGGTTGCCGGGGGTCCCACCAGCTGGGATTTCTTCACAAACCCCTACGAGGCCGAACTCACCAACACGTACTGGGGCACCATCGAGGAGCTCTACGAGGTCGCCGCACTCTACCGCGCCGGCCAGATCAAGCCCAGCGTCAAGCGCTACGCCATGGCCGACGCGCTGCAGGCGTACCACGATCTGCACGACGGTAAGCTGTCGGGCCGCGCGGTGGTCATGCCGCACGCCTGATTCACTGCAGTGGATCCCCGCTCCGCTCTCTCAGCGAGGGCAGTGCGGGGATCCACCTCGTTTTTGCAGGTCGGCGCGAACCGGACAGCCGCACTCCGTCTCTGCTCAGAGCTTGATCGGGTACATCTCGACGCCCAAGATACCCGCACCCGGGTAACGCCGCGACAGATGAAAGATCGAGAACCCGGCGGTGGGCAGTGCAGCGGCCTCGCGGAGGTAATCGCCTGGCAGGCTGCCGGTGGCGAGAGCGAGTTCGCGTGCGGCATCGGGAAGCACGGGTCGATGTGTGCAAATCACCGTGTTCTTGCCCTTACGCACGACCTTTCCGACCGTGCGGCGCAATTCATTACTTTCACCCGAATCCCAGGCATCCTGGCTAAGCCCCTCGTGCACGCGCACCGTCTTGTGGAGGCGATGGGCGAGCGGTGCCACCGTGCGCATACAGCGTTCAGCGTTTGACGAGTAAATGCGGGAAACCCCGAAGGCCTCCAACGTAGGGATGAGGAGTTCCGCCTGATCCTCACCAAAATCAGAGAGCGGACGCAACCGGTCCTCGGAGAAGTCGGCGCTGCGAGACTCGGCCTTCGCGTGTCGGAGCAGTATCACCGAAAATGAGTCGATCGCGTCGCGTTCGACCAGGTTCGCGAACACGTCAAAAATCTCCTGGTCGGCGGAATAGCTGAGTCGCTTTCGCGCCTGCGCGACCGGCACCCACTCGAGCGCCTCGATTTCGGCATTGGGAATGAACCTTGACACCTGCACGGCAGGCTCGGTGACCTCGGCGGCCCAGTACTGCACGGTCTTCTTCCCGCCGGTCGGAAGGGTGTAGTGGATCGTGCCGAGGTTCACACCGAGGGTCACCCCGAGACCGGTCTCCTCGAGGGTTTCGCGCACTGCCGCCTGCGGCATACTCTCACCCGGGTCGAGTTTTCCTTTGGGGAAAGACACGTCTTTTTGCTTCGTGCGATGGACGAGCAACACCATGATTTGGTCCGAGACTCTCCGCCAGCACACGGTTCCTGCCGCGAGAATCTCGGTCTCTGTCGCAGCCCTCATCGGCCGCCCCGCGACCTCGCCTCGGTGCGGTCAACCATCACCAGGTCTTGCAGATCGGGAAGTGCTTCCCCGTTCTCGCCGACCGAGCGACGCTGCCACGTTCCGTCAGGGAGCATGCGCCACGAGGAGACATCCTCGCTGAATGCGAAGTCGAAAAACCGGGAGATGCGCGCCAGGTGCTCGCGTTCGGTGATGCGCACCAACACCTCGATACGACGGTCGAGGTTGCGGTGCATGAGGTCGGCGCTTCCGATGAACACCTCGCGCGCGCCGTCGTTCTCGAACGCGTAAATGCGGGAGTGCTCGAGGTACCGACCGAGCACCGAACGCACCCGGATGTTTTCAGACAGGCCCGGCACTCCGGCGCGGATCGAGCAGATGCCGCGTACCCACACCTCGATCGGCACGCCAGACTGGCTGGCACGGTACAGCGCGTCGATGATCTGTTCATCGACCATGCTGTTGGCCTTGAACTGGATGCCGCAGGGGCGCCCGGCACGCGCGTGCTCGGCCTCGCGCTCGATGCGCTCGAGCAGGCCGCCACGCAGACCCTCCGGAGCAACCAGCAGTCGATCGTAGCTCGTTTCGATGGCGTATCCAGAGAGCACATTGAACAGCTTGGTCACATCGCGACCGACTTCGGGCGACGCGGTGAAGAGCCCGAAATCCTCATACATCCGGCTGGTCTTCGGGTTGTAGTTCCCGGTGCCGATGTGGCAGTAGTGCGCAAGCTTGCCCTGCTCTTCGCGGATCACGTGCACGAGCTTGCAGTGTGTCTTGAAGCCGACCATGCCATACACCACGTGCACGCCCGCCTGCTCGAGCTTTCGGGCCCAGGTGATGTTCGCTTCCTCGTCAAAGCGGGCCTTGATCTCGACGAGAGCAAGCACCTGCTTTCCTGCCTCGGCGGCCTTGATGAGCGCAGCGACGATCGGGCTGTCACCGGAGGTGCGATAGAGCGTCTGCTTGATGGCGAGCACGTCGGGATCGACTGCGGCCTGCTCAACGAACGCCTGCACGCTGGTCGCGAACGATTCGTACGGGTGATGCACCAGCACCTCCCGGTGCGCAATCGCGCGGAAGATGTCGGGCGTATCGCTTGGCGTGTTCGGGCGGAAGCTGGGATGCGTCACGGGAATGTGCGGCTTGAACTTCAGGTCTGGCCGTTCGAGTCTGGTCAACGCAAACAGGCCGCTGAGGTCGAGTGGCGAGGGCAGCGTGTAGACCTGTTCCTGATCGATATCAAATTCGGTCACCAACAGGTCGAGCGTCGCCTCGTCCATATCATCTGAGATTTCGAGGCGGATCGGCGGCCCGAAACGCCGCCTGAGTAGCTCCTTCTCGAGCGCCTGGATGAGATTCTCGGTCTCGTCCTCCTCGATCTCGACATCTTCATTGCGGGTGACGCGGAAGACATGATGATCGATCACCTCCATGCCAGGAAACAGGCCTCCGAGCTGGTTCGCGATGAGCTCTTCCAGCGCGATGAACCGCACGCTGTCGGCTGATTCGCGCTGATCCACCCGCACGTAGCGGGGAATCATTTGCGGCACCTTCAGCCTCGCGAATTCGATCTTGTCGCTACGGGGGTTGCGCACTCGGATCGACACGTTCAGCGCGCGGCCGGAGATGTACGGAAACGGGTGCGACGGGTCGACCGCAAGAGGCATGAGCACCGGATAGATGTGCTGCTCGTAGTAGTGGGTGAGGATCTCGCGGTCTGCCGCGTCGAGCGTGCCCCATTTCACGAAGCGCACCCCTGCCGCCTCGAGATCTGGTTTCACCTGATCAGCCCAGCACCTGGCGTGCCGTTGCTGCAACTCGTACGCGGTGCGATTGATCACCGCGAGCACATCGCCCGGAGCTCGACCCACATTGGTCGGGAGAGCGAGGCCGGTGAGGATGCGGCGTTTCAGGCCGGCGACGCGAACCATGAAGAATTCATCGAGGTTCGACGCGAAGATGGCGAGGAAGTTTGCACGCTCAAGCACGGGCACGGCGGGGTCTTCGGCAAGCTCGAGCACCCGCTGGTTGAACGCCAACCAGCTCATCTCGCGATCGATGTACCGATCGGCGGGGAGGTCTTCTCCGCTGGGCGGGGGAGGTGCGTCTAATGCCGTTACGGGAACGATCGCAGGGAGGCGTGCCGCATCAGGAGTGTCACTCATGACCCCATTGTGTCAAATGCCACCGCTGTGCGCGCAGACAGGCCGTGCGTTTACCCATTGTTTCGGAGCCACTGCGTGCTCACCGTATCGACCGTGAACCCCGCTCGGGAGTAGAGCGCGAGGGCGTGCTCGTTCGAGCCGTCGACGTAAAGGGTGATGCGGGTGGGATGGTGCTCGCTCATGCGCTTGAGCGTTTCCCCGAGGAGCGCGGCCCCAAGCCCCCGGCCAGCACAGACGGGATCTACCCCCAGCACGTAGAGCTCGGTCTCGACGAGGTCGCCTGCGCTCACGGTCTTGATCCAGGTGTATCCGGCGAGCGACCCGGTCGACTCGTCTCTGGCGAGAATCAGATCTGCGGGATCGAACCAGTTTTCCGTGCGAAGGGCCGCAAAATCGGCGTTGGTGACGCCGCCCTGCTCGGGGTGGTTGGCAAAAGCTGCGGCGTTGACCCGTACCCAGGATTCGGCGTTCTCGGGATTTGCGGGATCGAAGAGTTCGGTACGAAAACCAGAGGGCATTGCTCGGGCCTCGGCGATGGCAGTAGGAAGCCTCGCCGGGTCGAGGGCCAAGCGGTACAGTGTGCGCACCGGGTCAAAGCCCGCGCCGCGCAGGAGGGCGCTTGCCGCCGGGTTCTCGCCGTGCGCCCAGGCGCGCAGGGTCTCGGGTGCCTCGCGATCCGCTTCGGCGAGGAGGAGCGCGAGCGCGGCGCCCCCCACTCCCGCGCCGCGGGCATCGGGACGCACCACGAGGTCGAGTTCGCCCTCGCCACATACGCCGACGGCGAGGGGGTTCCGGCTTCCTGCGGTGGGATCGCTCGCAGCGTTGCCGTCAGCGTCAGCGTCAGCGTCAGGGTCAGCGTCGTCGAAGGCGATCAGGGCGCGCGTGCCGCGGCTCGCCGCGAGCATGGCCTGGTCGGAAATCGGGGAGGTGCCGTCTGCGCGCTCAGCGTCGGCCACCAGCGCACGGACCGCCTCCATTGAGCGCCGATCGCTCGGGTCGATGAGCGTGGAAGTCAGGGTCACGAAGATTCCGGCTCGTCTCGGTCACGCTCGCGCGCAAACCCGTAACCGACACCACGGACAGTGCTGATCAGGCCCTCGTGCTCGCCGAGCTTTGCCCGCAGGCGCCGCACGTGCACGTCAACCGTGCGGGTGCCCCCAAAGTAGTCAGTGCCCCACACCTCACTGAGCAACTGCTCGCGGGTGAACACTCGGCCGGGGTGGCCAGCGAGATAGTGCAGGAGCTCAAACTCCTTGTAGGTCAGATCGAGAGTGCGCTTGTGCACGCGTGCAGTGAAGTTGCGCTCGTCGATGACTATGCCCGCGATGCTGATCGCCGTCATTGAGGCCGATTCGCCGCTGTCTCCCGCATCTCGGCGCACCTGGCCAAGGCGCAGACGGAGATCGATCTCTGCGGGGCTCGCAGCAGGAAGCAACACGTCGCTGATGCCCCAGTCTGGTGTGACCGCAGGAAGCGCGGTCTCAGTAATGAGGAGAAGACGAGGCGTCGGACAGTCGCCGAGAAGTTCGAGGCAGACCGCGCGTGCTCTGCGCGGGTCGCGCGTGGCATCTACCAGGATGAGGTCGAAGCGGGCCGCCGCGCTCGCTGGCAGGCGAACCGTGAGTGGCGACGTGCGGAGCTCGTGCGGCAGGAGATCAAGGCCGGGAAGAGCGGCACCCGGGTCACCATCGGTGAGGCAGAGCAGCTGCAACGATCGCGCCCCCTCTGCCGCGCGGAATGCGCGTGCTCCGTTGCCTATATTACTGGGATGCAGGGGTGCCCCGTGTGCGAAGATGTCAGAGTGACCCACCAGACCATCCCCGATAAGCATCCGTGGCATCTTCCGCGGCTCATTGCGGCATGGGTCGTGGCCGCAGTTTTTGGCATTCTCGTGACCGTGTGGGTGCCCGGTGAGGCCCGGTTTCAGTGGCTCGCGCTCGCAGTCGGTGTCAGTACTCTGGTGACCTTCGCGCTGCAGCTGGGCACCGCGCAGCGCATCGGGTTCATCACCCGTACCTCCTTTAGCGTTGCCGGCTCGGTGCTGATCATCGCGCTGATCGACGGTATCGGCGTGCTGGTTGATGCCTGACTGGCGCTGCTAGACTTCTCTCATGCTTGCACTCGAACTGTTTTTCACTGGGTTGCTTCTTCTTGCCACGCTTGCGATTGCGTGGGTCTCGGGCACAGTTATTTTTCGGCTCTTCAAGGGCCAGCGCTAAGCGTTTCGCTCTTTCGTGCCTGACCCATTTCTGAATCTTCCCGGCGCAGTCGCCGACGAAGCTTTTGGGGTGCCACTGCACTACGGTTCGCCACTGAGCGAGCAGCGTGCGCTCGCCGAGGGCGACGCGATCGTGAGCCTCTCCCATCGCGGTGTCATCACGGTGAGCGGGCCAGATCGCTTGAATTGGCTCGACTCGATGACGAGCCAGCGACTGCTCGGGATGTCGGCCGGTGATTCAGCCGAGACGCTGCTGCTTGACCCCAATGGGCGCATCGAGCACGCGATCCGCATCACCGATGATGGGGAACGGGCCTGGTTGCTCGTCGACGAAGGCGAAGTCGAATCGCTCACCGTGTTTCTGCTGCGCATGCGGTTCGCACTGCGCGTCGAGGTCACCGACGTTTCAGACTCATTTGCCGCGGTCTTCGCTTGCGGCGGCGGGGCTGCCCTTCCCGCGATTGCGACTTTGGGGCTCGCGGTAGCCGAGTGGCGCGATCCCTGGGGTGAGGCACAGCCGGGCGGGGCGCAGTATGCGCGAGGTGAGCACGCCGGCACCGGCTGGGTTGCGTCGCAACTCGTCGTCTCGCGGGCGGATCTGCCGAAGGTTGCGGGGCTCGTTGCCTCGGGCGCGGCACGGGCCGCGGGCCTGGGCGCCCTCGACGCACTCGAAGTGCGAGCGTGGCGCCCGAGCGTTCACGGCGAGGTTGACGAACGCGCGATCCCGCACGAGTTTGACTGGCTGCGCACCGCGGTTCACCTGAACAAGGGATGCTATCGCGGGCAGGAGACGGTTGCGAAGGTGCACAATTTGGGGCACCCTCCGCGCAGGCTTGCCATGCTGCACCTCGACGGATCTGGGGGTGAGTTGCCGGAAGCAAGCGCGCTCGTGTACCGCGCCGGTGAGTCTGGATCCGCAGACGCGAGGCCCGTCGGTCGCATCACGCGTGCGGCCCTGCACTATGAGTGGGGTGGCATCGCGCTGGCCCTCTTGAAACGTTCGGTCGCCGAAGACGCGCCGCTTGAGGTGCGCACGGCGAGTGGCGAGGTCATCGCAGTGACACAAGAAACCATCGTGCCCGCAGACGCAGGGCGCACGCGGGACGTGCCCCGTCTCAAGCGGCTGTAGTCTTGAGCCATGACGAACACGTTGATTTTGTTGCGCCATGGCCAGAGCGAGTGGAACGAGAAGAACCTCTTCACCGGGTGGGTCGACGTGCGCCTGACCGAGAAGGGGCGCGCCGAGGCCGGTCGTGCTGGTGAACTCATCGCCGACTCCGGGCTCGCGCCAGACGTGCTCTACACGTCGCTGCTGAGCCGGGCCATTCAGACGGCCAACCTGGCGCTCGATTCCGCCGACAGATTGTGGATCCCGGTGCGTCGCTCGTGGCGGCTGAATGAGCGGCACTACGGCGCGTTGCAGGGGCTCGACAAGGCTGAGACGCTCGCCAAGTACGGCGAGGAGCAGTTCATGCAGTGGCGTCGCTCGTTTGACACCCCGCCGCCCGCGCTTGATGACGCGAGCGAGTGGTCGCAGGCGAACGACCCCAGGTATGCGGGCATCGACGGGCAGCGGCCACAGACCGAGTGTCTGAAAGATGTCATCGATCGCCTGATTCCCTACTGGGAGGGGGAGATCCTTCCCGACCTGAACGCAGGCCAGACGGTGCTGGTCACCGCGCACGGCAACTCGCTGCGCGCACTCGTGAAGCACCTCGACGGCATCAGCGATGCCGACATCGCGTCGCTGAACATCCCGACCGGTATGCCGCTGGTGTACGAGATCAATGCCGACGGCACGCCCGCTGGCCCGGGCCGCTACCTCGACCCCGAGGCTGCGGCGGCAGGCGCGGCGGCGGTCGCTGCGCAGGGCAAGCACTAGTTCCAGCAGCTCCCCAGGCTGGATCAGCAGTCGCCTGCGATTCCGCTAGACTATTGAGGCCCCCCACGTGGCGGTACCTCGGTGAACTCCCCCAGGGCAGAAATGCAGCAAGGGTAGTCGGGCTCTATCGGGTACGTGGGGGGTCTTGCATGCCCCTCCCCGCCTAGACTGGTGCTCGTGGTCGCTTCAATATATTTGACGTCTGCCGAGGGCAGATCTGGGAAGAGCGCGGTGGCGCTGGGTGTGCTTGATGCGATGCTCGTCGACGCGCCGCGGGTGGGGGTCTTCCGGCCACTCATCCGCGCAGGGGACACGCGCGACCGCGTGCTTGAGCTGTTGCTTACCCGAGCGACTGCCCATGCGAGCTATGCGGAGTGCGTCGGGGCCACCTATGATGAGGCTCACGACGACCCAGATGCTGCGATCGCTCGGATTGTCACGGCATATCAAGCATTGAAATCTCGATGCGACGCGGTGGTGGTGGTCGGCAGTGACTTCACTGACGTGGCCGTTCCCACGGAGCTCGCGTTCAACGCACGCGTCGCGGCGAACCTCGATACTCCGGTGCTGTTGATCGTCAGCGGGCGCGCGCACGACTCCGCCGAGACCTTGGGGCAGAGCATCCCGCGCACGGCGAGCGATATCGCTCAGGTAGCCGAGATCGGCCGGTACGAGCTCCACGCTGCGCACGCCAGCCTGCTCGCCATCCTCGTCAATCGTGCGGATCCACCAGCACTTGAACGCATCGTGACCGAGGTGAGCGCGGCGGGGCCGGCGGGCATTCCGGTGTGGGCGCTTCCAGAGGAGATCGCGCTCGTGTCGCCGACCGTGGCAACGGTGTTGGCCGCTGTCCGTGGCCGCTTGGTGCGCGGCGGAGCCGAGCTGCTTGCCCGCGAGGTGCGGCAAATTGTGATTGCGGGCATGTCGATGGAGCATGTGTTGCCCAGACTCCTCGAGGGCTCGGCCGTGGTCGTGGCGGCGGATCGCGCGGAGACCCTGCTCGCAGTGACGATGGCGCATGAGGCCCCCACGTTTCCGACGCTCGCTGCGGTGGTGCTGAACGGGGACTTCGAACTGTCGCCGGACGTCGAGCGTTTGCTTGACGGTATCGGCTCCGCGCTGCCCGTGATTCGTACCTCGCTCGGCACCTTCGACACCGCTCAGCACATCACGCAGTCACGCGGCGTGCTGAGCGCCGACGAGCCCTCGCGGCTCGACACCGTCATCGGGCTCTTTCGTCAGCACGTGGACGCGGCGCTGCTGCGTGACCGGCTGGAGTTGTATCGCGGCGAGGTGCGCACGCCCATCATGTTCGCTTACGAGCTCTTTGAGCGCGCGGCCGCGGCGGATGCGCACATCGTGCTGCCCGAGGGCGATGACGATCGGATTCTGCGCGCCGCAAGTTCTCTATTAGCGCGCGGGACCGCCCGGCTCACGATCCTCGGCGACGAGCTCGCGGTGCGAAAGCGCGTGTCTGAACTCGGTCTCTCACTCGCGGGTGCCGAGGTCGTGGATCCTGAGACCTCCCCGCTGCGTGCACGCTTCGCCACCGAGTACGCGCGGCTGCGCGCACACAAGGGGGTGACGCTCGAGGAGGCTGCAGAGCGGATGGCCGATGTGAGCTACTTCGGCACCATGATGGTGCAGTTGGGTCTGGCTGATGGGATGGTCTCGGGTGCCGCGCACACCACGGCGCACACGATCAGGCCGAGCCTCGAAATTATCAAGACGAAACCGGGTGTCTCGGTGGTGTCAAGCGTGTTCTTCATGGCGCTCGCCGATCGCGTGCTCGTGTACGGCGACTGCGCGGTGAACCCCGATCCGACCGCCGAGCAGCTCGCCGACATCGCGATTTCCTCCGCGGAGACGGCGGCACAGTTCGGTGTCGACCCCCGAGTCGCGATGCTGTCGTACTCCACCGGCGATTCAGGAAGTGGAGCCGACGTCGATAAAGTGCGTCGCGCGACTGAGATCGCCCGTGCGGCACGGCCCGGCCTGCTCATCGACGGCCCAATTCAATACGACGCGGCCTCCGACCCCGCGACGGGTGCCTCCAAGCTGCCCGGCTCATCGGTGGCCGGGCGCGCGACCGTGTTCATATTCCCCGACCTGAATACGGGGAACAACACGTACAAGGCCGTGCAGCGCTCAGCTGGGGCCATCGCCGTCGGTCCGGTTTTGCAGGGCCTGAACAAGCCCGTCAACGATCTCTCTCGGGGCGCCACGATCGACGATATCTTGAACACCGTGGCCATCACCGCGGTGCAGGCGGGCATGGGCAAGGAGGCACACGCGTGAGCCTCATTCTGGTTGTGAATAGCGGGTCATCGTCAATCAAGTATCAGCTCATCGACGCGCACACCGAGCGGCGGGAAGCCTCGGGGCTTATCGAACGCATCGGTGAGCCGATGGGGCGCGTGGTGCACCGGGCCGGGTCAGTGAGCGCTGAGCGGGAGATGCCGATCCCCGACCATCGAGCCGGATTTGCGGCGATGATTGATACCTGCGCTGAGGCCGGACAGCCGCTTTCCGAACTTGGGTTGTCTGCGGTCGGGCACCGGATCGTGCAGGGCGGCAGTGAGTTTGTCGATCCGACGCTCATTACCGACGCGGTCGCTGCGAGGATTCTCGACCTTGCGGAGCTCGCCCCGCTGCACAACCCCGGGCATCATCAGGCGATCGTGGCGGCGCGCGCGGCGTTCCCCCACGTGCCGCATGTCGCAGTGTTCGACACGGCGTTTCACCAAACCATGCCTCCGGAGGCATACACATACGCGATCGACACCGAGGTCGCCGCGGCGCACGGAATTCGTCGTTATGGGTTTCATGGCACTTCGCACCAAGTCGTGGCGCAGCGGGCGGCCGACTTTCTGGGGGAGCCGATCCACTCCTTGAAGCAGATCGTGCTGCACCTCGGCAACGGTGCCTCGGCCTGCGCCATCGCTGGCGGTCGATCGGTGGCCACCTCGATGGGGCTCACGCCGCTTGAGGGGCTCGTGATGGGTACCAGGAGTGGCGATCTCGACCCGGGGGTGTTGATGCATCTGTTGCGCACGGGCTACTCGGTGGATCAGCTCGACGAGCTCCTCAACAAGCGATCCGGGCTCGTCGGCCTTGCGGGGTCGAACGATATGCGGGACGTGCGGGCAGCGGCCGATGCCGGGTCAGCACGCGCGCGATTGGCGCTGGATGTGTATGCGCGGCGGATCCGCCACTATGTGGGGGCGTACCTCGTCGAACTGGGGGCCGCGGATGCCCTCGTCTTCACTGCGGGCGTGGGCGAGAATCACGCGCCGCTGCGGTCGGAAGTCTGTGCGGGCCTGGAATGGCTGGGGATCGAGATCGATACGGCACGTAACGCCTCGCCGGAACCGGGTCCGCGGCGGATCAGTACAGATGCCTCCCGCGTGCAGGTGCTTGTGGTGCCGACCGACGAGGAAGCCGAAATCGCGCGGCAGTCGTGGCATCTCGTGAGGAGTGGCGGAGTGTCATCGGAGTCTGGGCAGCGAGCGGAGTCTCTCACCGGCTGATTGTCGGGGCCCGCCGGTAGCATGGGTGCGTGGCTACCGCACTGTATCGCCGTTATCGGCCAGAGGGCTTTTCCGAGATGATCGGGCAGGCTCATGTGACCGAACCCCTCATGACCGCGCTGCGCAACGGGCGCATCGGTCACGCATATTTGTTTAGCGGCCCGCGCGGATGCGGAAAGACCACCTCCGCGCGTGTGCTGGCACGCTGTCTGAACTGCGCCGAAGGCCCCACCGACACGCCGTGCGGAGTGTGCCCGAGCTGCGTCGAACTGAGTCGTGCCGGAGGCGGGTCACTCGACGTGGTAGAGATCGACGCGGCCAGTCACGGCGGTGTCGATGATGCCCGCGAATTGCGCGAGCGCGCGGTATTCGCGCCGGCCCGAGACCGGTTCAAGATCTTCATCATCGATGAGGCCCACATGGTGACGCCGGGCGGCTTCAACGCGCTGCTGAAGATCGTTGAAGAGCCGCCGCCGCACGTGAAGTTCATTTTCGCGACCACCGAGCCCGAAAAGGTCATCGGCACGATTCGCTCACGCACCCACCATTATCCGTTTCGGCTCATCGCGCCGGCCGCGCTCATCACCTATGCCCAGAGCCTGTGCGACAGCGAAGGGGTGGACGTCGAACCTGGCGTGCTGCCGCTGGTCGTCCGTGCCGGTGGCGGGTCGGTGCGAGACACGCTCAGTATTCTCGACCAACTCATTGCTGGCAGCGAAGAAGGCCGAGTCTCCACCGAGCGCGCCGCTGGCCTGCTCGGTTTCACGAGTTCAGAACTTCTCGACGAGGTCGTTGTTGCGCTCGCGGCGAGCGACGCTGCGGCGGCATTCCGCGCGACCGACCGCGTCGTGCAGACCGGGCAAGATCCGCGACGCTTCGTCGAAGATCTGCTCGAGCGGCTGCGCGATCTCATCGTCATCAGCGCGACATCAATCGACGGCGCTGCCGCCGTGTTCCGCGGTGTTCCCGAAGCGCAGTTGCAACGCATGTTCGAGCAGACGCAGACCTTTGGTCGGGGCGAACTCTCCCGCCTCGCTGACACGGTGAGCACGGCACTCGACAAGATGGCTGGTGCCACGGCACCACGACTGCATCTCGAGCTGATGATCGCGCGCGCGCTTGCCACCGCGGTTCCCGCGTCTGGCCCCGCTGCCCTGACCAACACTGCTCCGGCACCTGGTGCTGCACCTACGACGACACGGAATTCGATGTCGGCTCAGGGTGCGGCCTCGGCACCACCCTCTGCGCCCGCCCCTGTGGCCAGCGAGCCAGCGCCAGACATCATCAGTACCTTGCGATCGGCCCGCGAGTTCCTGCGCAGTGACTCGGCCGGGGCGGGTTCTGCCGGCCCGGCGAACGCCGGATCCACTGCGGGGAGCAACGAGAACCAGCCCCGCGTCGCGCCGTCTCACCAGTCAGCCGGGCCCGCGGTCGTGGCGCCAGCGCCGACAGCACCAGAGTCCGCGACGAGTTCGCCAGAGACTCCAGAGCCCGCCATCCGCGAAACCGTGTCTCCTGCGCCGTCGCTCCCTTCGGCACAGGCCCCCGCGCCACCGCTCGCTGAACCGGTGACGCTTGACGAGCTGCGCGAGGTCTGGGCTGACCTGCTCGAGGAAATCCTCGAGCACGACCGTGACGCTTGGAACGCGGTGCGCCCGGTGGTGCCGCTCGAACTCCACGATGACGTGCTCACGATCGGAATCGCGAGCCAGTCAGACCTCGAGAGCTTTAAGTCGGTCGGGGCCGGTCCGTTACGTGAGGCGATCAGCGCGGCGATCGGGCTCACGGTGCGGTACGTGCCGAAGCAGTTGCCCACCGGTGCGCCAGGTCTGCCTGCCGCGTCGTCGACCGAGGTGCCCGGTGCGCCAGACGGGCCAGGGGAAGCGGCAGAGGACCCCGACCCTGCGGGAAATGAGGATATTGACCCCATTTCGGCGCGACTCAGCGCCTTGATTGGGGGCATCGGTGCAGCTGCCGCGAATCCACCGGTCGGCGAGTTTGGCGATCCGACGTTCACGCCCGATCGGGATCCGAGGCTCGATCCCTCGTTTTCCCCAGGACTCATCGGGGAAGCTCCGGAGGATCCCTACGCCGGGCTGCCTGACGAACCGCCATCCGACTTCGACGACGCACGCGCCGGTGCCGATCCGCTGAGTGAAACGTTCAGCGGAGCGCGCTCCGAACACCAACAAAGCCCCTCGCCGGGTCAGGTACCTGCTCAGGCGGACGCGGTCTCGATGCCTGGTCCCCCGGAGTCGCGGCCGGTGACGCATACACCGACCTTCACGCGGTACGGCGAGGCGGTCGTGCGCGAGGTGCTCGGCGCTAAGTTCATCGAAGAGATTCCGCTCTCGAACCAATATGACAGTTAAGGCGAGGTAACTCATGTACGACGGCATCGTGCAGGATCTCATCGATGAGTTTGGCCGCTTGCCAGGCATCGGACCCAAGTCGGCGCAACGCATTGCGTTTCACATTCTGCAGACACAGAACTTCGACGTCACTCGATTGGCCGAACTTCTGACCGATGTGCGCGAACGGGTGCATTTCTGCGAGGTGTGCGGCAACATCACCGAGCAGGTGCGGTGTTCGGTGTGCCGCGATCCGCGCCGTGACCCGACGATGATCTGTGTGGTGGAGGAGCCGAAGGATGTCGTGGCGATTGAGCGCACGCGTCAGTTCCGTGGGCTCTACCACGTGCTTGGGGGCGCGATCAGTCCGATAGACGGGATCGGTCCCGATGACCTCAATATCGCCTCGCTGATGCGGCGATTGGGCGAAGCTGAGATACGGGAAGTCATTCTTGCCACGGATCCTAACCTTGAGGGGGAGGCCACGGCCGCCTACCTCTCTCGGCTCCTGAGCGCCATTGAGGTGCCGGTTTCGCGTCTCGCGTCGGGGCTTCCTGTCGGGGGAGACCTTGAGTTCGCCGATGAGGTGACGCTGGGTCGGGCCTTCGAAGGGCGTCAGCAGGTCTAGCAATCGGGCGTTCTGCCGCCGATTCCCAACGCGGCAGAGCCTTCACGGGGCTGGCTTCTGGAAGCGCTGGACGCTTCCCCATGCGGGTCGCGGTAAGATGGTCGTTGGTGCAAACCCGAAATTTTTCCCCGACCGCATGCAGGAGGTCCCACCCGTGGCATTGATCGTGCAGAAATTCGGCGGGTCTTCTGTCGCTGACGCCGAGAGCATCAAGCGCGTCGCGAAGCGAATCGTCGAGACCAGGCGTGCCGGTAACGAGGTCGTTGTTGCAGTCAGCGCAATGGGTGACACAACCGATGAGCTCCTCGATCTTGCCGCCGAGGTCACCCCGATTCCCGCTCCGCGAGAGCTCGACATGCTTCTCACCGCTGGCGAGCGCATCTCGATGGCGCTGCTTGCCATGACGATCAAGGGAATGGGCGTCGAAGCGCTCTCTTTCACTGGCAGCCAGGCAGGCATGATCACCACAGCCGAACACGGGGCCGCGAAGATCGTTGATGTCACGCCCAAGCGCGTGCGTGAGGCGCTCGATCAGGGCGCGATCGCTATCGTCGCGGGCTTCCAGGGTTTCAACCGCGGTACGGGTGACATCACCACCCTGGGCCGGGGTGGATCCGATACCACCGCAGTCGCACTCGCCGCCGCGCTTGATGCCGACGTGTGCGAGATCTATACCGATGTCGACGGTATCTTCACCACCGACCCACGAATCGTCCCGCTCGCGCGCAAGATCGATGCGATCACCTCCGAGGAGATGCTCGAGCTTGCCGCGTCCGGAGCCAAAGTGCTGCACCTGCGCGCGGTCGAATACGCACGCCGTCACGGGGTCGTGCTGCACGTCCGATCTTCGTTCTCGAACGAAGAAGGCACGATCGTCTACGACCCCGCGAAGGGGCACCCGAAGGGAGTTCAGATGGAAGAGCCGATCATCACAGGCATCGCCGCTGAGAAGAACGAGGCCAAGGTCACGGTGGGCGGGGTGCCCGACGTGCCCGGCAAGGCCGCGCAGATTTTCGAGTGCATCGCGAAGACGAACGCAAATATTGACATGATCGTGCAGAACATTTCTGCTGCTGACACGAATCGCACCGACATCTCCTTCACCGTGCCGCTCGCCGAGGGGCGCAAGGTCGTCGAGGCGCTTGAGGCCGACCGCGGTGAGCTGGGCTTCACGAGCCTGCTCTATGACGATCAGATCGCGAAGGTCGCCGTCGTGGGCGCTGGCATGCGCACGAGCTCCGGTGTCTCGGCACAGTTGTTCCGTGCCCTCTTCGAGGCGGGCATCAACATCGAGATGATCTCCACCTCCGAGATCCGCATCTCGGTGGTCACCCACGCTGACGCGATGGAGAAGGCGGTTCGGGCTCTCCACACCGCGTTCGGGCTTGATGCCGACGCAGAGGCCACCGTATACGGGGGCACCGGGCGCTAGCGTCCGCGCACGAACTTTTTGCTGGTGGATCGCCAGGCGTGATCCACCCCCACATCAGAGGCAGGGTGACCGCACGGGCACCTCCTCGCACGCAGACAGGAGCCTTCTATGGCTGAAACACAGAGTTTGACCGTTGCTGTGGTTGGCGCCACCGGCCAGGTTGGTGGCGTGATGCGTCGCCTGCTTGACGAGCGCGACCTGCCGTTTACAACGCTGCGATTCTTCTCCAGTGCGCGTTCGGCGGGAACCACCATTGAGTTTCGCGGCGAGCCGATCATGGTGGAGGACGTCGACACCGCCGATGTCTCGGGCATCGATATCGCCCTCTTCTCCGCCGGTGGCGCCGCCTCCAAGCAGTACGCCCCGAAGTTTGCCGCCGCAGGTGCGGTGGTCATCGACAACTCAAGCGCCTGGCGCCTTGATCCCGAGGTGCCGCTCGTGGTGAGCGAAGTGAATCCTCACGCGATCGACGAGGCGCTCGCGGAGGGTGCCAAGCGCATCATCGCCAACCCGAACTGCACCACCATGGCTGCCATGCCGGTACTCAAGGCGCTTGATACCGAGGCCGGGCTGGAGCGACTCGTTGTGACAACCTTCCAGGCTGTCTCGGGCTCGGGCCTCGCCGGGGCAAAAGAACTCGCCGGGCAGGTCACCGCTGCGGTTGAGGCCGGGGGAATCGAGGGCCTCGTGCACGACGGGCGAGCCGTAGCGATGCCGAAGCCCACGATCTACGCGAAGCACATCGCGTTCGACGTGGTGCCGCTCGCGGGCTCGATCGTCGATGACGGCCAGGGTGAGACCGACGAAGAGAAGAAGCTGCGTAACGAGAGCCGGAAGATTCTCGAGCTGCCGGAGCTTCGGGTCGCTGGCACCTGCGTGCGCGTGCCCGTATTCACCGGACACTCACTGGCGATCAACGCCGAGTTTGCGCGCCCGCTGTCCGCGGCGCGCGCGACTGAGGTGCTGTCTGCGGCACCGGGGGTCGCGCTCAGCGAGGTGCCCACGCCGCTTGAGGCAGCCGGGCAGGATCCGAGCTTTGTGGGTCGCATTCGCGAAGATCAGTCGGCTCCCGAAGGGCGCGGAATTGCGCTCTTCCTCTCGAACGATAACCTGCGCAAGGGTGCCGCGCTGAACGCGGTACAGATCGCAGAACTGGTCGCGCAGAAGCTCCTCGCCGTCTAGGGAAGAAAGCGGGCCTGAGCTCGAGTGGGCGTGATCTCGAGTGGGTCTGAACTCGAGTGGGCGTGAATGGTTGCTTCGCGAGCCAGGAAGCAAGCATTCGCGCCCATTTTAGGCCGCGCGAGGCCCAGGCTCTATCGAAACGCTAGTCGCGTACAGCTTCGAGCGTGATGAGTGAGGCCTCGGGCCTGCAGGCGAATCGAATCGGTGAGTAGATCGACGCGCCGAGCCCCGCGCTGACGTTCAGAAACGCCGCGCGCTCCGCGTCGTACCAGACGCTTAGGCCGCGTGCCTGAGCGGTCGGGAGATCGCAGTTCGTGGTCAGAGCGCCCACCCCGGGCACGCGAACCTGGCCGCCGTGCGTGTGGCCCGCGAAAATGAAGTCAGCACCGTCGTCGAGCAGATCATTGAGCGCGGCCTGGTAGGGGGCATGAACGACACCGAGACGCGGTGGCTGGGCGGGGATCGTCGATCCCGCGGCATCCGATGCGGCTTCTCCGCCGCCGCGCTGAGCGGCGAGCGATGCGCGCATCTTCGCCGTGTCGTTGTAGCCAATGTGCGGATCGCCGAGTCCGAACACCTCGATGCTGGTGCCGCGAAGCGTGAGCGTCGTAGCCGCATTATTGAGGTTGACGAACCCCAGGTCATCGGTCAGGCCCCGGGTCAACGCCGCTGTGTCGATGTCTGGGGTACGTGAACCCTTGCGGCTTGGCGCTCGGAGGTAGTTCAGCGGGTTCTTCACAATGGGGCTGTAGTAGTCGTTCGAGCCGTGCACAAAGACGCCGGGGATCCCCGCCTCGGAAAAGGTGCGGAGCGCGTGCAGCAGTGGTCCACGGGCCGTTCGATGACCCATCTGGTCGCCGGTGAGCACCACGAGGTCTGGCCGCAACTCGGCAAGGCTCCGCACCCAGCTGATCTTGCGGTGCTGCCAGGGTGCGAGATGCAGGTCAGAAAGCTGCAGCACGCGCAGGGGAGCACGCCCAGCGGGGAGGAGCGCAACCGTGTGACGTCTCAGTGTGAAGAGCTGCGGTTCGACGGCGGTCGCCCAGAGGGCGACCGCACCGACGGCCACGCCGAGGGCGGCGGCGGCCTTACTGCCACCCCCGCCCGAGGCGTGACGCAATTTCAGGTGGGTTTCGGAAGAGCCAGCACGACAACTCATGAACAGTTGACCGTAATACGCACCTGGTTGTCGCGCTTCGCTTCGGTGCCCACTCCCGGATCAACCGATACGAAGGGTTTGCTACCCGGATTGCCGGCATTACCGGTGTCGCAGCGCACGGAGACATCTGAGAATCCTGCGGTCTGCAGGGTGGCCCTGGCCGCATCGCCCGTACTGCCGGCGGGGATCTCAGGAATCGTCGACATGCTCCCGTTGCTTCGGTACACCGTAATCGTGGAACCAGCGATAGTCTCTGCCCCACCGCTGGGGTTTGTCGCTGCCACAAAGCCGGCGGGCACCGAGGAGTCTTGCTCGCCGCCATCAGTCACATCAAACCCGGCCGAGGTCAGTAACTGCTGAGCCTCTTCAAAGGTCTTTCCCCGTACGTCCGGTACCTGGGACGTCGACACCTTGAGCGCCGACTGCGGGGGCGCTGGGAATGCCTCGCCGCCGTATTTCGAATCCGCCACGTTCATGATCGCGGGCCAGATGCTCTGGTCAGCAACCATGATGCCGGTGAACCGCCCGAACAACATCGTCGAGACCTTGCCGGTGACGTTGCCCACCCACGTTGCGGTTGCAACACGGGTGCTCGCGCCCACGGTCCAGTTGTCGACGACGTTGTCGGTCGTGCCAGTCTTAGCGAGGTGGGGAACGCCGATCGCCGAGCGTGCGTGCCTGGCGAGACCACTATTCACCGTGTATTCGAGGGCATAGGCGACGCCGGCCGCCACCTCGGGGGAAATGCCGCTCTGGCACTTGCTCTTGGTGAAGAGGACCTCTTCGCCCTCCGGCCCGGTGATCGAGTCGATGGGTACCGGCGTGCAGACCTGGCCGCCGCCAGCAAATGCCGCAAATGCGCCCGCCATGGTGATCGGGGCGATCTCGTCGATGCCGCCGTAGACGTTCGAGGGAACGATGGTGAGATCCGTCGTGCCGGTGTTTGTCAGGCCAGGCAGGGTCTGCGGGCTCGCGCGATGGATGCCGAGGTTCTTTGCCGTCTCGAACGTCTCGCACAGATCCATTTTCTGCTGCATGGAAACAATGCCGCCGTTGATGGATTGTGCAATCACGTTCAGCACCGACTGGTTGCCGCGCTGAGTTCCCTGGTCGTTCTGAAACTTGAAGGTGCCCGTACCGTAGACGCCGCCCAGACACTCGGCCCTGAAGGAACTTTCCTGTACCGTACGACCGTTCGCATTCACGATGTCGCGTACCGAATGCCCCGTGCGGAGCCACTCGGCCAGGGTGATGGGCTTGAAGGTCGAGCCGACCTGGAACCCGCTCGATCCGCCGTACTCGAAGTCGGTGTTGTAATTGATGCTGGTATACGCGGGATTCGCTTCGAGCACCGCTGGGTCGTTGCTAAATGGACGATTCTGCACCATCGCAAGCACACGACCGGTGCCCACCTCGACGCTCGAACTTGCCGAACCGATGTCAATACCGTCCATTTGGGCCGGAACCACCGATTGCACCGCAGCCAGGCCCGCGGCCTGCATGTCGAGGTCAATCGTGGTCATGATCTTGTAACCGCCGCGCAGGAAGTTGAAGTTGCGCTCTTCACCGGTGCTACCGAAGCTCGGGTCGTTCTGAATGTAGAGCTGAACGTAGTTACAGAAGTGCCCCAGCCCGATGTTCTCTGCGACGGCACAGCCCGAGGCGCGAGGGGTGATGACCGGGGTGACCGGAGTCGCGACCGCTTCGTCGTACTGAGCCTGTGTGATGCGGCCCTCGCGAAGCATGGAGCCGATGATCTTGTCGCGGCGTTCCTGGTTGGCCGGGATGTTCTCCGGGAGGTCGATCTGGTAGCGGGAGGGATTATTGACGATTGCTACGAGGCTCGCGCCCTCTGCAATTGTCAGATCAGCCGCTGGCTTGGCGTAATAGTACTGAGCTGCCGACTCGATACCGTAGATCTGGCGTCCGAAGAGGGCGATATTCAAGTATCCGAGCAGGATCTCGTCTTTCGAATAGACTTTCTCGAGACTCACCGCGTAGCGCATTTCCTGCAGTTTGCGGTCGATCGACTGCTTCATTGCTGCGTCGTACGCAGCTTGGCTCTCTTCGGGATCGGAGATTGCCTCCGCCTCTTGAATCAATACGTTGCGCACGTATTGCATCGTGATGGTCGAAGCCCCCGAAAAGCCCTGACCGGCAACGTTTTGCAGCACCGCACGACTGGTCGCCAGTACGTCAACGCCACCGTGCGTGTAGAACCGTGGATCCTCCTCCGCGACAGCGGCATCCTTCACGTACTGAGAAATCTGATCCCATCCCACCATCTCGCGATCCTGCGCGTAGAACGTCGCGATCTCGACTTCCGTGCCATCCGACTGCGTGGCGTAGATGGTTGACGGCAAGGCCAGGCGGCCCGGATTGAGGTGGTTGGGGAGCTCTTCGAAGACACTGATCGCGGAACTCGCCGCGGCCCCGCTGAGCGCGACGACCGGGGTGACAGCAGCAGTCATGAGAATGCCGGCGACCACGCTCATGACGATGATGCCAAGAATTCCGCCGAGTGCGCCGCCAGCGGTGCGGGGCTTCGCGGTGCGTAAGTTGCCGCGCTTCGCGCGCGATGATTGAGGTGACTGGGAGGCCATAGGATAAATCGTATGCGACGCACCTGATAATTCGTGCGCTGCGCACCACAGGTGCCGAGCGCTAGACGTCACCGGAACCAGATCCCCAGGAGGACACCGTGAGCGAAGTCCAGGAAATTGAACCGCAGCGCTGGGAGTACTTTGTGACCCCCCTGCTGCTCCACAATGAGGCACAGATCCTCAATAACTGGGGCGGCCAAGGCTGGGAATTGGTGCAGATCATCGCTGGCCCGGCCGGCGGCAATGTTGCATATATGAAGAGAAAGGCCTGATCCATGCCTGTTATCGAAGATCGACTCCGCGAACTCGGCTACGAAGTACCGGTGGTTGCGGCACCAGTGGCCGCCTATGTGCCTGCACTGCGCCGCGGAAACCTCGTCTACACGAGCGGTCAGCTGCCGTTCGTCGACGGTGCGCTGCCCGCGACGGGTAAGGTCGGCGATGGTGAGGGTCTGGTGTCCGCAGAGCAGGCAGAGCAGCTTGCTCGGCAGTGCGCACTGAACGGTCTTGCCGCCGCGCGTGGCGTGCTCGGTTCGCTCGACAAGATCACCCAGGTGGTGAAGGTCACCGCTTTCGTGGCGTCCGACCCGTCGTTTACCGGGCAGCCGGCGGTCGCAAACGGTGCCTCGGTATTCCTGGGTCGCGTATTTGGGGACATCGGCATCCACGCTCGATCGGCCGTGGGCGTGGCCGTGCTGCCGCTCGATGCGCCGGTCGAGATTGAGTTTGTGTTCGAGGTCGAAGACTAGTCTTTGCGCAGCAGAAGGGGGTGGATCACGCGTGGTGATCCACCCCCTTCTGTGTGTGCAAGGCACGAGTGTGCCATCAGCAGTGCAACCACTCACCGAGGAGGCGCAATTCCACGAACTACCCACATGTGTGAGGTGGAATTGCGACCCCTCGGCTGAGACGCATGGCCCGCGGCTGCCCGCGGGCCTACCGCACCGCCTGCTCGCTGCGCACCCGTTGCGAGATGACCTGCATCACCGAGGTGTCGGCGAGCGTGGTGGTGTCGCCGATGTCGCGGCCTTCGGCAGCGTCCTTCAGTAGCCGCCGCATAATCTTGCCCGATCGGGTTTTCGGGAGTTCGTTCACCACGAAGACCTGACGCGGGCGGGCGATCGCACCGATGGCTCCAGCAACGTGCTTCTTGAGCGCGGCCTCCGCATCGTCTTCGGTCAGGAGCTGCTGCTGTGACTTCAGGATCACAAATGCCACTACGGCCTGGCCGGTCGTCTCGTCATCGGCACCCACAACGGCCGCCTCGGCGACCGCATGATGCTCGACGAGTGCTGACTCGATCTCGGCGGTCGACAGGCGATGCCCCGACACATTCATGACGTCGTCTACACGGCCGAGAAGCCAGAGGTCGCCGTCCTCGTCCACCCTCGCGCCGTCGCCCGCGAAGTAGCGATCGTCGAACTTTGACCAATAGGTGTCGACGAAGCGATCGGGATCCCCCCAAATGGTGCGGACCATGCTCGGCCACGGGCGCGCAACGGAGAGCAGCCCGCCCTGGCCGCGATCCACCCGGTTGCCACCATCGTCAACGACATCGATCGAGATGCCGGGCTGCGGAACCTGGGCGCTGCCTGGCTTTGCCGCGGTGAGTCCGGGCAGCTGAGCGATCATGATGGCCCCGGTCTCGGTCTGCCACCACGTGTCGACGATCGGCGCCTTCCCGCCACCGATGACCTCGTGGTACCAGCGCCATGCCTCGGGATTGATCGGCTCGCCCACGCTGCCGAGCACGCGAATGCTCGAGAGGTCGTATTGCTCGGGCACCTGGCGGCCGATCTTCATGAAAGAGCGGATCGCGGTGGGTGCCGTGTACAGAATGCTGACGCGGTACTTCTGCACAATCTCCCACCAGCGACCCCAGTCGGGGGTGTCTGGGGTGCCCTCGTAGATGACCTGTGTGGCACCGTTGGCGAGCGGCGCGTAGACGACGTAGCTGTGGCCGGTGATCCACCCGACATCGGCCGTGCACCAGTACACGTCGGTTTCGGGCTTCAGATCAAACACGTCGCGATGGGTCGTGCTCGTCTGGGTGAGGTAGCCGCCAGAGGTATGCAGGATGCCCTTGGGTTTGCCCGTGGTGCCGGAAGTGTAGAGGATAAACAGCGGGTTTTCGGCGGGGAACCCCTTGGGCTCGTGCTCGCCCTCGTAGGCGGTGATCTCCTCGTGCCACCACAGGTCGCGGCCCTGCTCCATATCGATGTCGTTTCCGGTGCGCTGCACCACCAGCACCTTCTGCACTGAGAGCGGCTGACCGTTGCCTGCGAGTGCGAGGGCATCGTCGACCGTAGGCTTGAGCGCTGAGACTCGGCCCTTGCGGTAGCCGCCGTCGGCGGTGATGATGAGTTCGGCTTGCGCGTCGTCGATCCGTGAACGCAGGCTCTCGGCGCTGAACCCGCCGAAGACAACCGAGTGGGCCGCTCCGAGACGGGCGACGGCGAGCATGGCGATCACGGTCTCGGGAATCATCGGCATGTAGATCGCGACGCGGTCGCCGGCTTCGACGCCCAACGCTGTGAGCATATTCGCGGCACGTTTCACCTCGTGGGTGAGTTCACCGTAGGTAATCGTGCGGGTGTCACCAGGCTCGCCCTCGAAGTGGATCGCAACCCGGTCGCCCAGGCCGTTTGCGACGTGGCGGTCGAGGCAGTTCGCGGTGACGTTCAGCTCACCGTCGGCGAACCATTTCGCGAAGGGAGGATTCGACCAGTCGAGCACGTCGGTGAATGGCTTGGTCCACTGGAGCTTGCGCGCCTGATCCGCCCAGTACGCCTCGGGGTCTTCGGCTGCCTTCCAGTAGATGGCCGGATCATTCTGGTTTGCTTGCGCCTTGAATTCGGCGCTGGGTGGGTAGGTCTCAACGTCGAGCGAGTGGCTTTCGATCTTGCCGTGGTCTGTCATGTCGGTCATGGAAGCCGTCATCCCATCTCTGTGATCCTGCACGTCAGTGTGCGCAGCGCACCCCGGTGTGCGTGTGCTCGAAGCTTAAAATATATTTCTCTCCCTGGCAACTTTCGGAGGGCGGATCACCTCCGGTCGGGCCCGTCTGAGGGTGCAGATTGTCCGCTCACTGGGTGGAAATTTGCCCGGGTCTCCCGGTCTTTTCCACAGATTCCGATGCGGCAGACGGATGCGCCCGTGGGACTGCTTGGCTGAGAGAATGCCAGTCTTCAGCGTCACGCGTGCCCCAACTTCGCCCATTCGACCGCCGCCCGAGAGTTCACTAGGGAGATCGTCCGCGCTCTCGCTCGAGGCGCGGAGGGCGTTCGGTGGCCTGCTCCCTCTCCTCGATGAGCCGGAGCTCCGAGACTTACTCATCCAGGTTTCGGCAGGGGTCGGGCAACTTTGGATAGACGCGGGCGGAGCGCTGCAGCGGATGGAGGGTTGGCAGGTGGCGCCCGACACTGTGCGGCGGCTCGCCGTGGCGCTGATCGCAGCCGGGGGCCGTCATCTCGACGAGTTAAACCCGGTCGCGAACGTGCGCCTCGGCGACGGAATTCGGGTGCATGCGGTCTTGCCGCCGGTCTCGGCTCACGGAGCTGCGGTGTCGGTTCGCGTGCCACGGCTGGAGCCGCTCAGCTTCGACGCACTCGTGCGGGGCGGCCTGTGTTCCGATGTGCACGATCGGTGGCTGCGGCTCGCGGTCAGCCAGCGCAAGAACCTGCTCATTACGGGCGGGACAGGGAGCGGGAAGACCACGGTTTTGGGGGCGCTGCTCGATCTCGCTCCCGCTTACGAGCGCATCGTGACCATCGAAGACCTCGTCGAGTTGAGGCTTCGGCATCCTCACCATGTCGCGCTCGAGGCTCGGCAATCAAACGCGGAGGGTGTGGGGGAATTTCCCCTCGATCGTCTCCTTCGGGAGTCTCTTCGGATGCGGCCCGACCGTCTGGTGCTTGGTGAGTGTCGTGGGGCCGAAATTGCGACGCTCCTCGCCGCTCTCAACACCGGACATGACGGAGGTGCGGGAACTCTTCACGCGAGCCGACTCGCAGACGTGCCAGCTCGACTTGAGGCGCTGGGTGCGATGGCCTCACTTAGCCCAGAGTCGCTCGCCAGGCAGGCGGCATCGGCACTGCACGCAGTCGTTCACCTTGAGCGTTCCCCGGGGGGCAAGCACCGGGTGTCGGCAATCGGTCGCTTCACCGTGCGCGAGGGGCTCCTGGCAGTAGACGACATTTCTGGGTCTGGAGCCTGAATGACGCGCTCTCGCTTGGCTGAGACAAGAAGCCGCCTGCGCCGGATGGTTCCGCGACGTGGATCGCGCGAATCTCTTCGCGCATCCGGCGGAGGCGCGAAGGGTGCTGCGGCCGCTGAAGCACAGGGTTCTGCGGCGAGCCTGCTCGCGCGCGCGATCTCTCTGCTGCGCGGAGGTGTGCCGAGTAGTCGGGTGTGGGCCATTCTCGCCGCAGACGGCATCAAGCCACCGAAACCCGAGGGCCCCGAATGGCGGGTGATTTTGTCAGCGTGGCGACTGGCCGAGGAGAGTGGGGCTCCCCTCGCTGCGGCGTTGGAGCGACTCACCGAAGCGCTCCGGGCTCTCGAACGGGTCTCCGAGCGGCGGGAGGTGTTGCTTGCGGGGCCGCGATCGACTATTCGGCTGGTGGCGGCTCTCCCCGTGGTTGCCTTGGTCTTGGGCGCAATACTCGGTTTCGACCCGCTTCCCGTGGTGTTGAGCCCCTTGGGTACGATCCTGGTCTCTCTCGGAGTGGGACTGCTCGTGCTGGGAGTCAGGTGGGCGAGGGCGCTCACCGCGCGACTTGAGCGGGTGGACTGTGTCGCGGGCCTCGAGTGCGAGCTTGCTTGGATCGCGCTCGGTGGAGGTGCCCCGCCGGGGGTCGCGCTGAGACGAGTGGCGGACTGTGCTGACGCGGCCCGCGCGGAGTGGGTCCAGCTTGACAGGTTGCGCAGAGATGGTCCCGTGGCGGCCGTTTTTGCTCAGTCTGAAGCCCTCGGCACCCCGGTTGGACCCTTGCTGCTGAGGGAGGCCGAGGATGCACGAGCACGAGCACAGGCAGACCTTGAAAGCGCCGCCGAGCGGCTCGGGGTGCAGGTGCTCCTGCCGCTCGCGGTCTGTGTGCTGCCTTCGTTCGTGTTGCTCGGGGTGATTCCCGTGCTGCTCGCGGTGTTGGGCGGAGTGCTGGGATAGCTGAAAAGCTCGCTCTCCGCGCACAGTTGCCCAGTGCCCACCACTTTTCCACAGATTCGGGTGCACCTGACGAACTGCTCCCACCACGGGCTCTTTGCGCGACACGATGGAATGACCGGCAATCGCTGGGGCCGTGCCCGTTGAAAGGAAGCGAAATGAGCACCTCACTCACCCTCGTGGTTGACAACTCGGCGGCGCGAAACACTCGGGCTGAATCCGCGCCAGCCCCGGAGAGGGACCCGCGCTCTGCGCACCCGAGCAGTGCGAGTCGTCAGCGCCGGGAGCCGCGGCTGCAAAGCATCCAATGCTCGCGGGCGGGGTGGTGGCGCATGGCGGCCCCTCTGCGCGGAGAGCGCGGCGCCGTTACGGCAGAGTACGCGATCGTCATCATGGCAGCAGTCGCATTTGCCGGGCTTCTCGTGGCCATCATGCGGTCTGGTGAGATTCGCGCCATGTTGGTCGAACTCGTGCAGAACGCACTCGGTTCGGCAGGATGAGAGATGGCCAAGCGGGCCACATTTCGAGACCGTGACCACGACTCTGACCGTGGCGCGGTGACCGCCGAGTTCGTGGTGGTGTTGCCCGCGGTGTTGATCGTGCTCGTGGTGATTATCGGGTCGATCCTGATCGCAACCCAGCAACTGACGCTGACCTCGGCAGCGGGCGACGTTGCGAGGCTCGAAGCTCGGGGTGATGCCGCAGGGGCATCACTGCGATTGTCGCAACTCATGCCCAGTGTCAGCGTCGCCCGCCAGAGCCTCGGTCCACTGCACTGTGTTGCGCTGAGCGCTCAGCCTGGGGCGGGCCTGCTTGCCGCACTGCGCATCTCCGCCTCCGGGTGTGCGGCGCGAAGTGAGGTCGAGGCCGCGCCGAGCGCAGCGACGGTGCACGAACTGCGATGAGCGCACCGCTCCTCATCGCCTGCGCCGCCACCACACTCGTGCTCGGAATTCCGATTCTCGTTGGGGCAAGTGCGCTCGAGACCCGGCATCGGGTCGCGGCAGTCGCCGATTCGGCGGCTCTCGCCGCGGCCGATGCCGCCGGTGGGTGGATCGCCGCCGACCCGTGCGCGCTCGCCGTCGAAGTCGCTGCAGCGGCATCGGTTTCGCTTCCGGAGTGTTCGGTCGATGAAAACACGGGCGTGGCGGCGGTGGTCGCGCAGGCGAGTACGGTGCTTGGACTCGTCGCGATCCGCGCTCGTGCAGGCCCACCGGGCATAGAGTAAGGGGGAGAACGCATCGCTGGGACATGCGCGGAAGACCGCGTGGCGGAGCCTGACTGGCCGAACTTTCACCCTGTGGTGTGTATCGTGTCGAAGCAGAACCCTCTTGCGTGCGACCAAACGGTGTCGGCGCGCAGGTAACCTACGCATGAATAAAGGAGAGCCGTGGCGGCCAAGAAGCTCGTGATTGTCGAGTCTCCCACCAAAGCGAAGACCATTGGTGGGTACCTCGGTGACGGCTACGAGGTGATCGCCTCGGTCGGACACATTCGAGACCTTGCCGAGCCCTCGGAGTTGCCGACCGAGCTCAAGAAGGGCCCGTTCGGCAAATTTGCGGTTGATGTTGAGAACGGCTTCGCGCCCTACTACGTCGTCAATGCAAACAAGAAGAAGACGGTCAGTGAACTCAAGCGCGCCCTGAAGGGAGCAGACGAGCTGTGGCTTGCAACGGATGAGGACCGCGAAGGGGAGGCCATTGCGTGGCACCTGCTCGAGGTGCTGAACCCGAAGGTTCCCGTTCGCCGGATGGTGTTTCACGAGATCACAAAAGAAGCGATCGAGCAGGCCAAAGCCAATACCCGAGACATTGACCTTGCGCTGGTAGACGCTCAGGAGACGCGACGCATTCTCGATCGTCTCTACGGCTACGACATCTCTCCGGTGCTGTGGCGCAAGGTCGCTCCCAAGCTCTCCGCGGGTCGCGTGCAGTCCGCGGCAACACGGCTCGTGGTGGATCGTGAGCGCGAGCGACGTGCATTCGTGTCGGCCTCATACTGGGATCTGACGGCAGCGTTCCAGCCCGATGAGAGCGCCCCCGATTCCACCGAGTTTGAGGCGCGGTTGGTGAGACTCGATCAGTTGCGTCTCGCCACCGGGAGTGACTTCACCGATGTGGGTGAGTTGAAGCCGAAGGCACAGTCGGCGGGAGTCATTTTGCTGCAGCAAGAGCGCGCAGAGCGACTCGCGGCTCTCCTGGCCGCGGGCACCGAAGCTCGAGTGATCTCGATCGACACGAAGCCGCACACTCGTCGGCCCGCGGCACCGTTCACCACGTCGACGCTGCAGCAGGAGGCATCGCGCAAGCTTCGTTACAGCTCGCGCCAGACGATGTCGTTTGCCCAGTCACTTTACGAAAACGGGCACATTACCTATATGCGAACGGATTCGCCCACGCTGTCGCAGCAGGCGATTTCGGCGGCCCGCTCCCAGGCGGCCGAGCTGTATGGTGCCCAAACCGTGCCAGACGCTCCGCGTGTCTACACGGGCAAGGCGAAGGGCGCACAGGAAGCCCACGAGGCGATTCGCCCAGCGGGTGACACGTTCCAGCGCCCGAGCGAGCTCAAGAGCAAGCTCACCCAGGGCGAATTCGCACTCTACGATCTGATCTGGAAGCGCACGGTCGCGAGCCAAATGGCAGACGCAAAGGGATCGACCGACACGGTTACCTTGGGCGTAGCGCTTGACGAGCCGGGTCAGTCTTCACCGACCGAGGCAGAATTTACCGCAAGCGGCACCGTCATCACCTTCCCGGGATTCCTTCTGGCCTACGAAGAGGGGCGCGACGAGAAGCGCGGTGAGGCGGAGAAGAACGTGGCGCTGCCGCAACTTTCTCAGGGGCAGAGTCTGCGGGTCATAGCACCCGAAGCCAAGGGCCACGAGACTAGCCCACCGCCCCGTTTTACCGAGGCAAGTCTCACCAAGCGACTGGAAGAGCTTGGTATCGGGCGACCCTCGACCTACGCGGCGATCATCGGCACGATTAGCGATCGTGGGTATGTCACGAAGAAGGGGCAAGCCCTCGTTCCGAGTTGGATCGCATTCTCCGTGGTGCGTCTCCTGGAGGAGCACTTTTCTGCGCTTGTCAGCTACGACTTCACCGCCGAGATGGAGAGCGACCTCGACCGAATCGCCGCGGGAGAGGCTGACCGAAGCACGTGGCTGAACGAGTTCTACCACGGCCACGGCGATCATCCGGGCTTGCGCGGAGTCGTCGACAACCTGGGTGAGATTGACGCCCGGGCTATCAATACGATTCGCATCGACGACTCGATCTCGCTACGAAATGGCAAGTACGGCCCCTATCTTGAGGTATTTGACGATAAGTGCGAGGTGGGCGAAGATGGGGCGCTCAAGCCACGCAGCGTCAACATTCCCGAGGGGCTCGCACCCGACGAGCTCACGACCGAGCGTGCACACGAGCTCGCAGATGCGGAGCCGGCGGAAGACCGGGTGGTGGGGCTCCACCCCGAGACCGGGAAGCGCATTATCGCGAAGAACGGCCGCTTCGGCCCGTACGTCACCGAGCTCCCCGATGAGGGCGAGGAACTGCCGAAGGGTGACAAGCCCCGCACCGCGTCGCTGTTCAAGAGCATGGACCCAGCGACGATCGATCTCGACACCGCGGTTTCGCTCATTGGGCTCCCACGCGTTGTGGGCGTAGATGCCGAGTCTGGTGCCGAAATCACTGCGCAAAATGGCCGCTACGGTCCGTACCTGAAGAAGGGCACCGACACCCGGTCCCTGACCAGCGAAGACGAAATATTTTCGGTCGATCTGGCCGCAGCGCAAGAACTGTTCGCGCAGCCCAAGTACGGTGCACGTCGCGCCTCCAGCGCGCTGAAGGAATTTGACGCCGACCCGATAAGCGGGAAGCCCATCAAAGTCAAGGACGGCCGGTTTGGTCCCTATGTGACTGACGGAGAAACGAACGCCACGATTCCTCGGGGCGACAGCGTCGAAGACATCAATTTCGAGCGTGCAGTCGAGTTGCTCGCGATTAAGCGTGCGAAGGGGCCGGTGAAGCGCAAGGCTCCGGCCAAGAAGGCCCCGGCGAAAAAAGCGGCCGCCAAGAAGGCTCCCGCGAAGAAGGCGGCGCCCAAGAAGACGGCGACCACAAAAACAGTGGATCCGGCCCGCTCCGCCGCGGCGAAGAAGGCAGCCGAAACGCGCAAGGCGAATGCGGCGGCGAAGGCCGCGGCTGCAGCTGAAGCCTGATCCACCTTCGAGACGATGACACGAAAAGAGAACCGGCAGTGAGCGGCATCTTTATCACCCTTGAAGGCGGAGACGGAGCCGGGAAGACGACGCAGGCCGAGCTGCTTGCGAGTTGGCTCGGGGAGCGTGGACTGGAGGTCGTGCAGACACGCGAGCCCGGGGGAACCGTGCTCGGGGCATCGCTCCGCGAGCTTCTCCTGCACGGCGACCACGTCGACGAGCGCGCCGAGGCGCTGCTCTATGCCGCGGATCGCGCCCAGCACGTCGCCAAGATCGTGCGCCCAGCGCTCGAACGCGGGGCTGCCGTGGTGCAGGACCGCTACATCGACTCGTCGCTCGCCTACCAGGGGGCGGGTCGCCCCTTGGACCTCACCGAGGTTCGTCGCATCAGCGAATGGGCGACCGGGGGGCTCTGGCCGCAGCTGACGGTGCTCCTGGATGTGACGCCCGAACTCGCTCAGAAGCGCCGCGAGGCCACGGGGGAGCGCGCCGACCGACTCGAGTCAGAAGCCGCCGAGTTTCACCGCGCCGTGCGCGAGGGGTTTCTCAGGCTCGCCGAGGCAGACCCCGATCGCTTCCTCGTGCTCGACGCTTCGCTCCCACGAGATGAACTCCACGCCGCGATTATCGGTCAGGTCGCGCCACTGCTCGCCTCGTAGCGGCGCGCGACTGCGCCCGGGTCGGTTCCGAGGCGAGACCGCGCGCGGCTACTCCGAGATGCCGCGGCCGAGGCCGCTACGCGCCGCTCGACGCGCAGCCGCGTCGGCGGGGAGGTCGAAGGTGTCCTCGGCGATGATTGCTCCGAAGCGAGCCGGCAGCGTGTCGCGGTGCGCGGCACCGAGCTCAGCGAGCGGAATGGCGAAGCGATCTTGCACTTCGATCGCCTGCCCCACGGCATCGGTGACGCCGATCCGCAACGCCGGGTAGCCGCGACCCTCGCACAGCCCGCGGAACTTCACGTCCTCTTCCTGTGGTACCGAGACCAGCACGCGTCCCTGTGATTCCGAGAAGAGCGCCGCGGTCGCGTCGACCCCGTCGCGGGACAAGATCTCGTCGATCCACACGCGCACACCCACGCCGAAGCGCAGCGAGCCCTCGGTCAGGGCCTGCGCGAGGCCACCATCCGAGAGGTCGATCGCGGCCGACAGCAGTCCTTCCAGTGCGGCCGCGTGCAGCAGCTCTGCAAGGTTGCGCTCGCCCGCGAGATCCACCTTCGGCGGCAGTCCGCCGAGGTGTGAGTGGATCGCCTCGGCCCAGGCCGAACCGTCGAGCTCATCGCTGGTCGTGCCAAGAAGGTACAGGTGGTCGCCCGCATCTTGCCAGCCGCTCGGCACGCGACGCGCCACGTCGTCGATGATGCCGAGCACGCCGACCACGGGGGTCGGGTGAATCGGCACGTCGCCGGTCTGGTTGTAGAAGGAAACGTTGCCGCCGGTCACGGGGACCTCGAGTGCGAGGCAGGCGTCGGAAAGGCCTTCGACCGCGCGCGAGAACTGCCACATCACCTCGGGGTTCTCGGGGCTGCCGAAGTTCAGGCAGTCGGTGACCGCGGTCGGCACGGCACCTGAGGTTGCCACGTTGCGGTAAGCCTCGGCGAGCGCGAGTTGCGCGCCGGCATAGGGGTCAAGCTGGCAGTAGCGGCCGTTCGCGTCGGTGGCGATTGCGACACCGAGCCCGGTCTCCTCGTCGACGCGGATCATGCCCGCCCCGTCGGGGAAGGAGAGCGCGGTGTTGCCCATGACGTACTTGTCGTACTGGTTGGTGATCCACGACACGTCGGCCTGGTTGGGGGACGCAGCGACCGCGATAACCTGCGCGCGGAGTTCATCGTCGCTCGCGGCCCGCGGCAGAGAAGCTGCGGAGTCGGCCTGCAGCGCGTCGATCCACGCAGGATACGTGACTGGACGCTCGTAGACCGGGCCGTCGACGGCGACGGTCGAGGGATCGACGTTGACAATCTCTTCGCCGCGCCAGTTGATGATGAGTCGGTTGGTGTCGGTGACCTCGCCGAGCACGCTTGTCTCGATGTCCCACTTTGCGGTGACCGCAAGGAACGTCTCGAGCTTCTCGGGCTTCACGATCGCCATCATGCGCTCCTGGCTCTCCGACATGAGGATCTCCTCAGCGGTGAGCGTGGGATCGCGCAACAGCACGCTGTCGAGCTCGATGAACATGCCGCCATCGCCGTTCGCCGCGAGCTCGGAGGTCGCGCACGAGATGCCGGCTGCGCCGAGATCTTGGATTCCTTCAACCAGATCACCCGCGAACAGTTCGAGGCAGCACTCGATGAGCACCTTTTCGGCGAAGGGGTCGCCCACCTGCACAGCGGGGCGCTTAGTCGGGCCGCCCTCGCTGAAGCTGTCGGAGGCGAGGATCGAGGCCCCACCGATCCCGTCGCCGCCGGTTCGCGCGCCGAAGAGCACGACCTTGTTGCCCAGGCCCGACGCGTTGGCGGTGTGTAAGTCTTCGTGGCGCAGCACGCCCACGCCGAGAGCGTTCACGAGCGGGTTCGCCTGATACACGCCATCGAATACGGTCTCGCCGCCGATGTTCGGCAGGCCGAGGCAGTTCGCGTAGGAGGAGATGCCCGAGACGACACCGTGCACGACGCGCGCGGTATCTGGGTCGTCGATGTCGCCGAAGCGCAGCTGATCCATGACCGCGACGGGGCGCGCACCCATCGAGATGATGTCGCGGATGATGCCGCCGACGCCGGTCGCCGCACCCTGGAACGGCTCGATGTACGACGGGTGATTGTGGCTCTCGACCTTGAAGGTCACCGCCCAGCCCTCGCCGACGTCGATCACGCCGGCGTTCTCGCCCATGCCCACGAGCAGGCGCTCGCGCATCTTGTCATTGACCTTCTGGCCGAACTGGCGCAGGTAGATCTTCGACGACTTGTAGGAGCAGTGCTCCGACCACATCACCGAGTACATGGCGAGCTCGCCAGAGGTCGGGCGACGGCCCAGGATCTCGCGGATCTCCGCGTACTCGTCGGCTTTCAGGCCGAGAGCCTCAAAAGGCTGTACGCGACCGGGCGTCGAGGCTGCGTCAGAGACGGTGTCGGGGCGGGGTTCAACGGGCGCTGCGGCAGTGGTGTCAGTCACCCCTCTAGCCTACCTTTGCAAATGAGTGCGTGGATCGCCCAGCGCACCGAAGCCACAACCGCAGCCGACTCCGCTGCGCCAGGGGAAGCAATGCGGCGGGGTGCTGGCGTTTCACAGGCGCACCCACAAGACTGGGGGTATGACTACGCCCATTCACCCCCAGCCAGCCGCCGAGCAGCCGACCACTGAACTGCCGCCTCACCTGGCAGACCCAGGAGCGGGAACCTCGCAGCCCTACCAGGCGGCGGTGGGGCAGCACCGGGGGCTCTCCACTTTTCTCAAAGTAAGTATCATTTTGCTCGCGGCGCTGTCTATTGCGTCGATTTCACTGTTGTTTATCGGGGATTTCGAGGGCAAATTCGAGCGGGTCTTTGCGACCTTCGTGGTCTTTGCGATCTTCGTGCTTCTCACCGCGATCGATACCCGCCGCGACCTACGCAGCGACTGGTACGCGCCGGTCGCCCTGATCGCGAACTCCTACATCCTCGCGCTCCTGCTGATCGTCACCTGGATGACCCCGTTCGGTTTCTGGCTGGGCTGGGACATCTTCTGGAAATCGCTGCTGGTCATCGCCGTCGTGCGCGCCGTCATCGGGTGCTGCCAGTTGCTTATCTCGATGGGCAACGGGCGCCCTGAGCCTCTCGTACGCTTCGCCTTCATCACGAGCGTGCTCGCCGTCGTCGCCGGTATCCTCTTCACCGCGCCGGTGGCGATCGAGGTCTTCGACGTGATCGTGCCCGACCTGTACTGGCGCATCGCGGTAGCATCGCTGCTCCTGACCGCACTCGGCCTGGCGATTACCCTGCTGCTTCGGTGGTCATACGGCGCGAACGAGCGCGAGGCGGCACGAAGCGCGCGCCAGGCACAGGTCGCCGCGCAGCAGGGGCAGCAGCACCAGGCGCAGGCTCACCAGATGCAGGTGAGCGTGCAGTCGCAGCACGCACAGGCGCAGCAGTTGTTGCCGTGGCCCACCTTCCCCGACGGGAGTCCGCTGCCGGTTGGTCACGATGGTCAGCCCGACTTTTCCGCTGTGCGCGGCCCGCAGGCCTGACCGCTTGTGGTTCGCGCCCGTGGGCGCGACATCTTCAAAACTGACGATCGTGAGTCGCGGGACCGACTGACCACTGCCGAGTTGACGCGGGCGCAGGCTTCGGGCAGCCGCAAGCCTGCGCGCGTGTCAACCCGTGGCGAGGGTTGACCGGAACGTGCGATTACACGCGCGCGGCGAGTGCGCGGATCGCGCTCGTGAAGACGCGCAGTCCATCCAGGCCCGAACGCATTGCCTCTGCAGTGTCTGGACCAAATCCGGGCTCGACCGCGTGCTCAGGGTGCGGCATCAAGCCAACCACGTTGCCACGCTCGTTGGTGAGCCCGGCGATCTCGTTCAGCGAACCGTTCGGGTTGACTCCGGAGTACCGGAACGCGATGAGCCCCTCACCCTCGAGCCGCTTCAACGTTTCGTCGTTTGCAATGTAGCCGCCATCGCCGTTCTTGAGCGGGATGATGATCTCCTCGCCGACCTCGAACTCGTTTGTCCAGTCGGTCCCAGCGTTTTCGACGATCAGCTTCTGGTCGCGACGGATGAACTGCTGGTGGGCGTTGCGGATCAGGCCGCCGGGCAGCAGGTGTGCCTCAACGAGCACCTGAAACCCGTTGCAGATGCCGAGCACCGGCATACCTGCGTTCGCGGCGTCGATGACCTCGGCCATGATCGGGGAGACCGCCGCGATGGCTCCGGGGCGCAGGTAGTCGCCGTAGCTGAAGCCTCCGGGCAAGATGATCGCATCGACCTGACGCAGGTCGTGGTCGCCGTGCCATAGTGCAACCGATTCGCCACCCGCGAGACGCACGGCGCGCTGCGCGTCGCGATCATCAAGCGAGCCCGGGAAGGTGATGACACCGAACTTGGGTGCCATTACTGGGCCGCCTCGTTGGCGCCGAAGTCGATGTTCACCACGTCTTCGATGACCGCGTTCGAAAGCACGTGCTCGGCGAGTTCGCGGATCTCTGCCCTCACCTCGTCGGTGATGGGGCCGTCAACGGTCAGCTCGAAGCGCTTACCGATGCGCACATCATGAATCTTCGCGTGCCCGAGGCGCTTCAGCGCACCCGAGGTCGCCTTGCCCTGCGGGTCGAGCAACTCGGCCTTCGGCATCACATCAACAACAATCGTGGGCACCGGGGCCTCCGTCTTCGCGTCTCGACAGTCTCGACAGTGGATCGGGTGCGTGCGCACCCTCTCCCAGTCTACAAGCCCGGGAAGGGTGCCTGAGGCGCCCGATCCACTGTGGAGGGAGGTTAGGCTGCGAGAACCCGCACCCGGTTGTGCCAGGGGTCAAGGAACACGAGCTCGCCGTCGTCCAGCTGGCGGTTGATGCCGCGGGACGCGAGGCGCTCGCTGAGCGCTCCGAGCGCGTCGCGCGCGGGCTGTGCCTCTGTGTCTGGCAACGCGATGGTGACCTCGCCGAGCCCGAGGGCAGGGGTGCGTTCGCCGGCACCGCGTGATTCCCAGGTGTTCATGCCGAGGTGGTGGTGGTAGCCACCGGCCGACACGAAGAGGGCCTGCGAGCCGAACTCGAAGGTTACTTCGAAGCCGACAGTGTCGACGTAAAACTCACGCGCCGCGGCGATACTGCCCACCTTGAGGTGCACGTGACCGACCTCTGCAGGGGTGTCGGAGACCGCCTCCGCTCCGGACTCGGTGAGGTGGGCGCGCAGGAACGCATTCGGGTCGAGGGCGAGGGTCGCCATCTGTACCTCGCCGTTCGGGCTGATCTGCCACTGATCGCGCGGGCGGTCGATGTAGAGTTCAACGCCGTTGCCCTCGGGGTCGCCGAAGTAGAACGCCTCGCTGACCAGGTGATCGCTCGAGCCCTGGAACTGGCCCGGGTACTGGCGCGCCACCGAGGCGACGACCGAGGCGAGCTCTGCGGCTTCGGGGAAGAGAAAGGCCGTGTGGTAGAGACCTGCCGCGCCGGCGGGGGCGTGCGCGAGGGTGCCGTCTTGATCGAGCACGAGCACCGGGCGGCCCTGGCGTCCGAGGGTGGCAGTGCCCTTGTTTTCCGCGAGGAGCTGCAGCCCCAGCCCGCCACGGTAGAAGTCGACCATCTGGTCGAGGTTGCTTACCGCGAGGGTCACGGGGCCCATGCTGGTCGCCCCGGGGAGGAGATCTTGCGAGGTGTGTGTCTGGAGTTGTGTGCTCATGGGGGAGTTTCCTTTCCTACTGCACCCCATGATACTTTAATCTTCAACTAAATGGAAGGGGGCGCCTGCCTGGTCAGCCGCGTGAACAGTTCGGCGTAGCGTGCGAGCGTGCGATCCACGATCTCGCGGGGCAGCGCCGGCGGTTTCCCCGTCTTGTCCCAATGCGCGGCAAGCCAGTCGCGCACGATCTGCTTGTCGAAGCTCGCCATCTTCTCGGCGGGGGTGGATCCGGACTCGTACGCCGCCAAATCCCAGTACCGACTCGAATCGCTCGTGAGCACCTCGTCGGCGAGCACGAGTTCGCCGGTGTGCGGGTCGCGGCCGAACTCGAACTTCGTGTCGGCGAGCACCAGACCCCGCGCGGCGGCGAGTTCACGTGCGCGGGTGAAGATCGCGAGCGAGGCATCGCGCAACTGCGCGGCGACCTCGGAGCCCACGAGTTCCGCGCTGCGTTCGAACGTGATGTTCTCGTCGTGTTCGCCGAGTGGTGCCTTGTATGCGGGGGTGTAGATCGGCTCATCGAGCAGGTCACCATCGGTGATGCCTGCGGGCAGTTCGATTCCGCACACGGCACCGGTCTCGCGGTACTCCGCGTACCCCGAGCCCGTGAGCGCGCCGCGCACCACGCACTCGATGGGATACATCTCGAGCTTGCGCGTGAGCATCGCGCGCGCGCCCACCTCGTCGGGAACCGGGGGTGCTGCCGGGCCATCGTGTTCGCCGCGGCGCGCGTCATCCGCATCGACCAGGTGGTTGGGCACGTCGAGCTGGTCGAACCACCAGCGCGAGAGCCCGGTCAGCAGGGCACCCTTGCCAGAGATCGGCGGTTCAAGCACGTGATCGAAGGCGCTGATGCGGTCGCTCGCGACGACGAGGAGGAATGCGCCGTCGCCCGTCTCTGGCTCGTACAGGTCGCGCACCTTGCCCGAGTAGGTGTGTCGCCACCCGGCGAGCATGGGCGCGCTCATGCGTCGACCACGCGAAGGGCGATATCGGTGCGGTGCTGGCCGCCGGCGAGGGCAATGCGATCCACCCCGGCGTAAGCGCGCTCACGCGCCTCGGCAAAGGAGGCCCCGCGACCGACGACCCCGAGCACGCGACCGCCGGTGGCGACCCATCCGCCCTCGGCATCGCGCGCGGTTGCCGCATGCACCAGGTGCGCGCCGGTCACCGGCTCGGCAAGCTGGCCAGAGTCGTCAAGCCCGGTGAGGGCGCGACCGGTCGCGACGTCGCCCGGGTAGCCCTCGCTGGCCACGACCACGACCACGGTCGCCTCATTCGAGAACTCGGGTGCGGGGTGGGATGAGAGCGTGCCCGATGCCGCGGCGAGCAGGTACTCGCTCAGCGGCGACACCATGCGGGGGAGGACGACCTGCGTCTCCGGGTCGCCGAAGCGGGCGTTGAACTCGATGACGCGCACACCCTGCGCGGTCACGATGAGACCGCAGTAGAGCAGGCCGATGAATGGGGTGCCCTCGTGCTCGAGCTGTCGCACCGTTGGCAGTGCCACGGTTTCGGTGATCTGAGCGACGAAATCGTCGGCCACCCAAGGAAGTGGAGAGTAGGCACCCATTCCGCCGGTGTTCGGGCCCTCATCGCCGTCAAAAATCCGCTTGTAATCCTGCGCGGGGCTCAGCGGCGCGACGTTGTGGCCATCGGCGAAGAAGAACAGCGAAACCTCCTGGCCATCGAGGAACTCCTCGATGAGCACCTCGCCATGCGGCGCCCACGTCGCAACGTGGGCGAGTGCGGCATCGCGGTCAGAGGTGACCAGCACACCCTTGCCCGCGGCGAGCCCATCTGCCTTCACCACGTACGGCGCACCGAACTCGTCGAGCACGGGCGCTGCGTCCTGAACCGATGCGACCCGCGAAGCCCGCCCGGTGGGCACCCCTGCCTCGGCCATGATGCGCTTGGCAAATGCCTTCGACCCCTCGAGCTGCGCGGCTGCCTTGCTCGGGCCAAAGACGGGAATTCCACGCTCGCGCAGCGGGTCAGCCACGCCCGCGACGAGCGGGGCCTCTGGTCCGATGACCACGAGGTCGAAGGCGCGATCCACCACGAAATTTGCGACCGCGGTGGGATCAGTAGCGTCGAGCCTGGGGGTCTCGACGCCCTCGGCGGAAATGCCGGCGTTGCCGGGGGCGCACACGATTTCGTGCCCCGCCTGCTCGGCAAGTAGCGCACGGACGATGGCGTGTTCACGGGCACCTGGCCCCAAGACAAGGATCTTCACACTCTTAAGGATAGTGTCGTGGGCATGGCGAAACGCAGGATCTCGGAGGCAGACGGACGAGAGGCGGTGCGGGCGGTGCTTACGGGGGAGAACTCGCGCACGACCGTCGCTACTGCGGTGAGGTACCTGCTCGAAGAGCTCGCGGAGCGTGCCCCCGGCAATTCCGTCGAGGTGCGGGTGCCACCGTTTGGTGCGACCCAGTGCGTCGCGGGGCCGCGCCACACCCGCGGCACGCCTCCGAATGTGGTCGAAATGCAGCCAGACACGTGGATCGCGCTGGCCACTGGGGGGCTCGAGTGGCAGGCGGCGCTCGACGCCGCGCGCGTGATCGCGTCGGGGGCGCGGGCCGACATCGCGCCGTTACTGCCGCTGATCCACCCGGCACGGCCGTGACGCAGGTGACGCACGGTGAAGCGGGCACCCAGCCGATGCTGCGAGAATGTGCGCATGAGTAACGAAGAGGCCGCCCCGCAGGTCGGTCTGCCAAGCGCAGAAGACGCACGCGACGCGCCCCTGGCAGTGGCCGACGAACCCGCTCCCTACGAGCCAGTTGAGACCCGCACCGAGATTGAGGTTGGTCTGCAACGATCAGTGCGCTACGGGCGCGTGATCGTTGGTGCCGCGATCCTGGGTGCCGTCATCGCTGCGCTGGTCTCCCTCTTCTTTCCCCTGGCACCGGATGCAGATTACGAGCTCGCACAGATCGCCGGCTTCATGACGCTTATTGGTGCCGCAATCGGACTCGCGATCGGGGCGATCCTCGCGCTCGTCCTGGGCCAGGTGGCAAAACGACACCGGGGCGCGGCGATTGCAGTGCACACTGACGTACGATAAACACATTCCTCGATCGATCGGAGCGATCCACACATGTTCGGTAACCTAAGCGGCCCCACGCTGCTGGTCATCCTGTTTATTGTCTTGCTGTTGTTCGGTGCTCCGAAGCTTCCGGCGCTCGCGCGGAGCCTCGGTCAGTCGATGAAGATCCTCAAGAAAGAGGTATCGGGCGACGGAGACGACACTTCCGCTGGTGGATCAGGATCCGCGAATGCGCAGTCAGCGACCCAGGCCCCCGCGGCGCACCAGGCTCCGGCACAGAGCACCACGCCGCCGGTGCAGCCAGCGCCTCCCGCTGAGCCCGCACCGCCCGCCGAGCCGCAGGCACCCGTGGCACCGCAGGCACCTGAAGCTCCGGGCTCAGACAAGTCCTGACACGCAGAGCAAAACGGCGTTCCGCTCATCTTGGCGGAACGCCGTTTTGCATTTCTTGTGTGGCCCGCGGGTCAACGCGCGAGCCACACCGGATCAGCTCGTCTGCGTCGACTCAACCCAGGAAAGGTATTCCTTGTCGACGTTGCCAGCCAGGTACTCGCCGGTGAAGCAGCTTTCCTCGAGCTCCGTCACCGCGGTCTGCCCATCGAGAATTGCGCGGTTCATTCCATCGACCGTCTGATAGACGAGGTGATCGGCCGCAAGTTCGGCCGCGATCTGATCGATGCTCCGTCCGTGCGCGATGAGCTCGGCTCGTGTGGGCATATTGATGCCGTAGACGTGCGGAAATAGCACGGGAGGCGCGGCCGAGGCGAAGGTCACCGAGTTGGCACCGGCGGTGCGGGCCATCTCGACGATCTCGCGCGACGTGGTGCCGCGCACGATCGAATCATCGACGATCAAGACGTTCTTTCCGCGGAACTCGGTGCTCATGGCGTTGAGCTTCTGGCGCACACTCTTCTTGCGCACGGCCTGGCCGGGCATGATAAATGTGCGGCCGACATAACGGTTCTTGAAGAAGCCTTCCCGATACTCGATGCCGAGTTTCTGGGCCACCTGCATGGCGCTCGGCCGGGCCGAGTCGGGGATCGGCATGACCACGTCGATGCTGCCATTCGGCACCTCAAGAGCGATCTGCTCGGCGAGCACGTCACCGAGGCGCAGGCGCGCGTCGTAGACAGATATGCCATTCATTACCGAGTCTGGCCGGGCCAGGTAGATGTACTCGAATGCGCAGGGAAGCAGACGCGGGTTCTTCGCGCACTGGCGGGAGGCCAGGGTGCCGTCAGGGTCGATGAGGATCGCCTCGCCGGGCTCCACGTCGCGCACGATCTCGTAGCCGCCAGACTCGAGCACGAGCGACTCGGAAGCGACGACCCACTCGTCACGACCCTTTTTGCCATCGCGACGGCCCAGAACCAGCGGGCGAATGCCCAGCGGGTCGCGAAACGCGAGCAGCCCATGCCCGGCGATGATGGCGATGGTGGCGTATGAACCTTCGACGCGCTCGTGCAGGCGCTCAACCGCGTCAAACACGTGCTCGGAATCGAGGGAGAGGCCGGTGACGCTCGACTGCAGCTCGTTTGCCAGCACGTTGAGCAATAGCTCGGTATCGCTGTGCGTGTTGAGGTGGCGCCGATCCACGTTGTACAGCTCTGCGCTGAGTTCTCGCGTGTTTGTGAGATTACCGTTGTGCACCAAGACGATGCCGTAGGGTGCGTTGACGTAGAAGGGCTGTGCTTCCTCCTCGCGCGACGCAGATCCACTCGTCGCGTAGCGCACGTGTCCGAGGCCGACGGTGCCCAGCAAGCTGCGCATGTCGCGAGTGCGGTAGGCCTCGCGCACCTGTCCGCGCGACTTCACCATGTGAAACTGGCTGCCGTCAGCGGTTGCAATTCCAGTCGAATCCTGCCCGCGGTGCTGCAACAACAGCAGGCTGTCGTAGATCTGCTGGTTAACGGGTTCTTGCGAGACGATGCCGACAATGCCGCACATGCTAGATGTTGCTCCTGCGAACGAAGGGGTGCCGCGCACCGCGGCTCATCAAGTCTCGCACACCTCGCCGAGTGCTCTTGCGGTGTACCCAGTGGATCGCAAGGCCTATCCCGGGGCAGGGTAGGCTGGGGCATGTGAGCGAGAACCCGTCGATCTATGCCCAGGCCGGTGTTGACACTGCAGCCGGAGATGTTGCCGTTGAGCTGATGAAGTCGGCGGTGGCCCGTACCCACGGGCCCGAGGTGCTCGGCGGTGTGGGCGGTTTCGCGGGCCTCTTCGATGCGTCGGCGCTGACCGGGTACACGCGCCCGCTGCTCGCGAGCTCGACTGACGGCGTCGGCACGAAAGTCGCGATCGCGCAGGCACTCGACAAGCACGACACCATCGGCCAAGACCTGGTTGCCATGGTGGTCGACGACATCGTCGTTGTGGGTGCCAAGCCCCTGTTCATGACCGACTACATTGCCTGCGGCAAGCTCGTACCGGAGCGCATCGCGTCGATTGTGCGCGGCATCGCTGAGGCCTGCGAAGCGACCGGAACGGCGCTCGTAGGTGGCGAGACGGCCGAGCACCCAGGCCTGCTGGGCGTCGACGACTACGACGTGGCGGGTGCCGCGGTGGGCGTCGTCGAAGCCGACCGGTTGCTCGGACCCGACCGGGTGGGTGACGGTGACGTGGTGCTCGCGATGGGCGCTTCGGGGCTGCACTCGAACGGCTTTTCGCTCGTGCGCCACATCATGACTGGCCGCGACCTGCTCTATACCGACCACTCGGCCGAGCTGGGTGCCACCTACGGCGAGGCCTTGCTCGAGCCGACGGCGCTGTACACCGCACCGCTGCTGCGCGTGCTCGATGACCCCGCGCTCGATGGTGCGATCCACTCGCTGAGTCACGTCACCGGGGGAGGCATCGCGGCGAACCTCGCACGCGTGCTACCGGTGGGTACCTGGGTTGAGGTGGATCGCCAGAGCTGGTCGCCACTTCCGGTCTTCCGGCACCTCGCCGACCTTGGCGGGCACTCCCTCGAGAGCCTCGAGGGTGCGTGGAATCTTGGCATCGGCATGTTCGCGGTGGTCGATGCCGCTCGCGCCGGTGCCGTCGCCGATCGTTTGCGCGCCGAAGGCCTCACCACGTGGGTCGCCGGTACGATCTCAACGAGCGCGCGCGACTTTAGTGGCTTCGAGCAGGGTGCCAAGGGTGTCGACGGCGGGGCCGTGCGACTCGTCGGCAGCTACGCCGTCTAAGTCGGCCGCACCGGAAGACATTCCGAGCCGGGATCGCGCCCAGCGCACTGTGCGGTTTGAGTCCGGTCGCAGATTTCGCTCTGGTCGGGTTGCAGGGGGCGGATCGGCGTATCTTCGACCGAGGTGCGCGCCGAGGCGGCCCGGTTATTGCGGGGCGGCGGGGGCCACGCCCACGGGTTTCCCAAACCACGGGTGAGAGTATCCCGGCGGCTCGGTGAATTCCCGCGGGAACGACGAACGCCCCGTATGTCTACGAGGCGTTCGTTCACCGTGCTGAAGATTCGCTACTTCTCGTCGTCCGAGTCGTCCTCATCGTTGTACTTGTCAGCGTACTCAGCCCAGGGATCAGCGCTCGCCTGACGTGCGGCGAGCTCCCGTTCGAGTTCAGTAAGGTTCGTATTCGGGCTGAAGTATTTCAACTCCCGAGCTACCTTGGTGTGCTTTGCTTTTTGACGGCCGCGCCCCATGCGTGACCCCCTTACACATTCGGGCCTCGCGAAAATGCAATTTCCGCGAGGCAAGGGTTGCTTAAAATAAACGTATGCGGCAAAGCTTATCATGCCTGACGTGGCTGCAGATGCGTCGATAGGATGGGGCCGTGGCCAGCTCACCCGAGAGACAACGAATTGTGCGTCGCGCACTGATCGTGGCGCTCGTTGCCGCCGTACTTGTGTTGGCCGCAGCGGCGTGGATAGTCGTGCCAATCCTGACTCACAACAGTGCCGGTAGCTCGGGGCAAGATCAGCTGCCCGAGGGGTTCGTCAATGAGGCAAGCGCCGAGGGTGCCGACGGGCGAACCCGCGAGCTCGTCGTCGAGACGACTACCGGTTCACCGGCAGACCTCGCCCAACTCACACCGGGAGATGAGCTCATTATTCGGGGTTCCGGCTTTGATGCCGGAATTGGAATATACGTGGCAATCTGCGCGGTTCCGTCAATTCCGGGTGAGAAACCCTCACCCTGCCTCGGTGGAATTCCCGAGACCGCCGAGGGTGCGGTGGTGGCCGAGACCAGCGTCTGGATCACGGACAACTTCGCATGGGCGGCATTCGCCAATCAGGGGTACGACGATGCCGGGGCGGGCACATTCACGGCGACACTGCTTGTCCCAGAATCTGCATCCAACGGTCTCGACTGCACGGTCTCGCTGTGCGCGATTACGACACGGGCAGACCACACCGCGGCGAACGACCGGGTGCAAGACCTGCAGCTTCCCGTTGCGTTCACCCGCTGATCCACTGACACGCTGACACGCTGATCGGCTGGCCTGCTGATCGGCTGGCCTGCTGATCGGCTGGCCTGGGCCTCTCACATGCGCCGATAGGGCGGCAGTGGTTGCTTCAACTCTCCGCAAGCAGCCACTAGCGCCCAACCCGGAGTGCGGGCACGCGCAACGGTGCGACGCGTTAGCGGCGAGAGGTCAAAATCTGCTGCGCGCGAGGCCTGCTGGCAACAGATTTTGACCTTTCGGATGGAGCGGGGGCGTGGCGCGCGGCGAACGAAGTGCGGGGTGCGGGATGTGGGGTGCGGGATGAGGCGGGTGCGGGAGTGGGGTGTGGGGGTGCGGGATGAGGCGGGTGCGAGTGGGGGCAACGGGTCCTGCGCGCGCCGCGCGCTAACAGCGCCGCGCTAGGAGGTCAGCGGGGCGATGACGAGCGACGCGAACGTGAAGATACCGAGTCCCGCCAGAGCGCCCACGACGGTGCCGTTGATGCGGATGAACTGCAGATCCTTCCCGACCTGCAGCTCGATCTTCTCGGCAGCCTCCTGCGCATCCCAGCGCTGCACAGTCTCGCTGACCACGCTCGCGATGTCGTGCCGATAGCTCCGCACAAGATGTTCGGCGACCTGCATCACCCACACGTCGATCTTGAACTGCAGGGTGGGCTCATCAAGCAGGCGGTGCCCGAAGTCTTGCAGCGCCAACACCATTCGGGTGCGCAATTCACTCGCTGGGTCTTCAAGCATTTCGACGAGGGCCGCGCGTGCGGTCACCCAGGTGCTGTCGGCGAGCGAGCGAATGCGCGGGCTGTCGAATACCTCGTGCTTGAAGGATTCCAGCTGACCCTGCAACTCGGGCTTTTCACGCAGATCTTCTGCGAGGTCGGCGAGGAAGCCCGCGACGGCAAGGCGGAAGGGGTGGTGCTGATCCGCCCGCACTGACTGCGCGAAACGCACCGTCTCGGCGTGAAGCCGACCATCGACGAACCGCTGCGCAACACTCGGCAGCCACGACGGTAGACGCGACGACACCATGCTGTCGAACGCGTCGGGGTGGTGGATCAGCCAATCCTCCAGTCGCGTCGCCGCCATATCGATCAGGGCTTCCTGATGTGACCCGGCGACGAACGAATCGATCGCGCCGCCGAGTAGGGGGCTCCAGGCGGGCTCGACAACGTGGCGCCGCACGAGTGCCTCGAGTAGCTCCTGCACGTCGCTGTCGTTGAGCACCGTCAGCGCCCCGAGGCCGGCACTCGCGATCATCTCGCCGAGCCGCTCGGAGTGGTGGCGATCCACCAGCCAATCGCCCGCCATGCGCGCGCCACTGATCGTGCTGAGCTTCTCGTGCACGACCTCGTCGGCGAGGAAATTTTCTTCGATGAAGGAACCGAGCCCCTCACCAATCTCGTCTTTTTTGTTGGAGATCAGGCTGGTGTGCGGAATCTTGATTCCGAGCGGGTAGCGGAAAATGGCCGTCACCGCGAACCAGTCGGCGAGCGCGCCGACCATCCCCCCCTCGCTTGCAGCGCGAACGTAGGCGAGCCAAGGGATTCGGTCTTGCAGGGCAAAGGACACGACGAACACCACCGCCATGAAGAGCAACAGCCCGAGCGCGAGTGCCTGCATGCGGCGGAGTTGCCGGAGCCGCTCGAAATCGGCCGGGGAGGTCGCACCCAGGGTGCGACGCGGCCGACGGGCGGCGGAGGTCATTCCAGTTCGTAAGCCAGGCATTCAAGTATTATCCCGCGCAGGTGCATTTCAGTCGTGCATGGGATGATCATTGGATGCATCTCCTTGCCGCAGCGAGCCTCAAAAACCGAGCGCTTATCGCACTGGTCACCATTGTCGCGTCGCTGTTTGGCCTCATAAGCGTCAACGCATTGAAGCAGGAGCTGCTTCCCTCGGTGCAGTTTCCGGCGATCGTCGTCATCACCGCGTATCCGGGGGCATCACCCGAGGTCGTCAACTCCGACGTGTCCACCCCGATCGAGACCGCGCTGCGCGGGGTGCCGGGGCTCGAAAGCAGCACCGCGACCTCCTCGACCGGTATCTCGACGGTACTGGCACAGTTCACCTACGGTATCGACTTGGCGTCGACGGAGCAGAAGGTTGAGCGTGCGATCAGTCGCATCTCGCGGGTGCTTCCCGAGTCGGTTGATCCGCAGGTCGCGTCGGGCAGTATTGACGATTTCCCGGTGATTCAGATCGCGGTTACTCCGCCAGACGGGGTCGAACCAGAAATCACCGCAGAGCTCGTGGATCGCATCGCCATTCCCGAGCTCGGCGAAATTGACGGCGTGCGCGAAGCGCAACTCGCCGGTGCGCGCGGCGACCGCGTCACGATCACGCCAGACGAGGCGCGTCTGTCGGAGGAAGCCCTGACCACGCAGTCGATCCGCGACGCGTTGCAACAGAGCGGTGTGCTCATCGCCGCCGGCACAGTGACTGAAGGGGAGCGAACGCTCGCCGTGCAGGCGGGCTCGACCCTGGAGTCTGTTGAGGATATTTCGTCGCTGCCGCTGACCCGGAGCGCCGAGATCCTTGCGGCTCGCGCGGAGGCTGCAGCCGCTCAGGCATCCGCGGCATCTGCTGCCTCCGCACAGTCGCCGCTGGCTGCCTCAGGTTTTGGCACCGGGGGGACACTCGCTCAGGCGCCTCCCGCAGCAAGCGAGCCACTTCCCACCATCACGATCGGCGAGGTCGCCACGGTCGCGCTGGAACAGAACCCGCAGCAGAGCATCTCTCGGGTCAACGGCAAGCCTGCGGTGACCATTGCGATCACCAAGCTGTCGTCGGCCAACACCGTTGACGTGTCGCACTCGGTGATCGAGGCGCTGCCCGGACTCGAAGAATCGCTGCAGGGTGCGTCGCTTGAGGTGATCTTTGATCAGGCCCCCTACATTGAGCAGTCCATCGAGACGCTCGCCGTCGAGGGTCTGCTCGGACTCGTGTTCGCCGTGTTCGTTATTCTGATCTTCCTGCTGTCACTTCGGGCGACGCTCGTCACCGCGATCTCGATCCCCGTCTCGGTGCTGCTCACCTTCATCGGCCTGAACTTCGCCGAATACACCCTCAATCTGTTGACGCTGGGTGCCCTCACCATCTCCATCGGCCGCGTCGTCGATGATTCGATCGTGGTGATCGAGAACATCAAGCGACACCTGGCGTTCCCGAGCCCAGAAGACCGAAAGACGGTGATCGTGCGCGCAGTGCGCGAGGTTGCCGGAGCCATCACCGCCTCGACCGTCACCACCATCGCGGTGTTCCTCCCGTTGGCGTTCGTCTCGGGTACCGTTGGCGAACTCTTCCGACCCTTCTCGTTCACGGTCTCGATCGCGCTGGCCGCGTCGCTCTTCGTGTCACTCACGATCGTGCCGGTACTCGCGTACTGGTTCCTGCGCGACAGTGCCCGCAAACGCACCGCTGACGGTGCGCGAGAACTCGTGCCCTTTGACGAAGAACCCGACGCCAAACGCGGGGTGTCCGGACTCGTACTTCGCGGGTATCGCCCGATCATTGATTGGACGCTGAAGCATCCCGCAGTGACTCTGATGGTCGCCTTGCTGGTGTTCGGTGGCACGATCGCGACCGCGCCGCTGATGAAGACCAGTTTCATCGGCAGCGACGAACAGAACTCCGTCAACCTGAGTCAGACCCTTGCTGCTGGTACAAGCCTGGAAGCCCAGCTCGTCGAGGCCGAGCGAGTGGAGCAGGCCCTCGCCGGGATCCCAGAGGTCGACATCGTGCAGGTCACGATCGGCAGCGGGGGCGCTGGCCTCCAGGCCGCGTTCGGCGGCGGTGACGGCGTGATCCGCTACGCGATCACGACTGATCCCGATGCCTCACAAACCGAGCTGCAAGACGAGATCCGCACCACGGTAGAGGAGCTCGACGATGCAGGCGAATTCTCGATTGCTTCGGGCGGTGGGCCGATCGGCGGTTCGAGCGCGATCGAGGTGTCCGTCGCCGCCCCCGATCAGGCGACACTGACCGAGGCGAATGACGCGGTGGTCGAAGCGCTCCGAGCGCAGGATGGGCTGGTGCAGGTCGAGAGCGACCTAGCAACATCCCGCCCGTACCTCGCCGTCGAGGTGGATCGCGGCAAGGCCGCTGACGCTGGCCTCAGCGAGGTCGCGGTCGCCACGCTCGTCGCGCAGCAGATGAGCCCAGCGCAGATCGGGCAGATCGTGGTCGATGCGACCTCGATCGGTGTCTACCTCTCCGCCGGTCCCGCACCGACTGATCCTGACGGCGTCGCCGCGCTCATGGTTCCCACCCGCGGTGGCGAGGTGCGACTGGATTCGCTCGCCACCGTTGCGGTCACTGACGGCCCGGTGAGTATCAGCACCCAAGACACGGTGCGGATCGCGGTGGTCTCCGCGCTCCCCGCAGGAGATGACCTTGGCTCCGCAGGTGCGCTCGTGGACGAAGCGCTCGCTGGCGTGGAGCTTCCGGCGGGTGCGTCTGCCGGGGTGGGCGGCGTGCTCTCTGAGCAGGCGGAGTCTTTCCAGCAGCTGGGGCTCGCCCTCCTTGCCGCGATCCTGATCGTGTATGTGGTGATGGTCGCGACCTTCAAGAGCCTGTTGCAGCCCTTGCTCCTTCTCATCTCGGTGCCGTTTGCGGCTACCGGCGCCATCCTGCTGCTCGTCGTCACCGGGATTCCGTTGGGGGTGGCCTCGCTCATCGGCGTGCTGATGCTCATTGGCATCGTGGTGACCAACGCAATCGTGCTCATCGACCTGGTGAACCAGCTACGAGAACGCGGCAAACCGCTATACGAAGCGGTGCGCAGTGGATCCCTGCTTCGTCTGCGACCCATCGTGATGACGGCGCTGGCGACCATCCTCGCGCTCGTGCCGATGGGGCTTGGGATCACCGGCAAGGGCGGGTTTATCTCGCAGCCCCTCGCCGTCGTGGTCATCGGCGGCCTGCTCACCTCGACGGTGCTGACGCTGATCGTGTTGCCCACCCTGTACTTCGCGGTGGAGCGTCGACGGGAGCGGGCACGCGAGCGACGGCTGGAGCGTCGGGAGCGGCTGATCGCCGACGCGTCTGCCACTCCAGGCACGTCCGCTGCATCCAAAGCTGGAGTGTCGGGGTCCGGTCGCACCGGGCATGAGCCGATGTCGCCCCTTGCGGGCGACACAGGCTCTGGATCGGGCGCGCCCTAGCATGGCGCGCAAGTCGGGCGGCGGGTTCCGCGCCCCCAAGAACTACGAGCCGGGCAGGGGCAGCAAGCCGAGTAAAGCCGGCTGGCGTGCCGAGCAATCGGGAGGCGCGAAGCCGACCGGAAGCGGGAAATCCGCTTCCGGAAAGTCGGCCGCACGGCCCACGGACCGGCCGGATGGCGAGCGTTCGCAGGGCGCCCAGCGCGCACGCGACACCACGCCCGCGGGTGCGCGACGCGAGTCGCGCACCGATCCACTCGCCCTGCCCGCTCTGCCAGCAGTGCCACCCGCGCCGCTTGAGGCACGCCGCACGACCCCCGCCGAGGTTGCGGGCACGTCGTTCAGTGATCTGGGTCTCGGTGGAAACATCGTGCGGGCGCTCACCGAACAGGGAGCGATCACGCCGTTTGCGATCCAGGCCGTCACGATCCCTGACATCTTGCAAGGCCATCACGTGCTGGGTCGGGGCCGCACCGGCTCGGGCAAGACCATCGCATTCGGGGCGGCCCTCGTCGAGCGGCTCCTCCGGCTGAAAGCGGAGGGCGCGTTCCCGTCCGACGCGCCCAAGGAGAAGCCGCAGCGGGGCGTGCAGCAGAAGCGTCCGGCGAGGCAGGCCGCACGGTCGCCCAAGGCTCTGATTCTCGCCCCGACGCGGGAACTCGCGTTGCAGATCGACCGCACCGTGCAACCGATCGCGCGCGCCGTGGGGCTCTACACCGGCCAATTCGTGGGCGGTGCCCCGTTTGAGCCGCAACTGCATTCCCTGGCACGCGGGGTCGACATCGTCATCGGCACCCCCGGCCGCATCGAGGATCTCTCGATGCGTGGCCACTTGAACCTCGGCCAGGTCGCCGTCACGGTCATCGACGAGGCCGACCACATGTCGGAGCTCGGGTTCATCGAGCCGGTCCAGCGGATCCTGCGCAGTACCCGTCGGCGCAGTCAGCGACTACTCTTCTCAGCCACGCTCGATGGGCGGGTGGAGGCGCTGGTCGCCGAGTTTATGCCGCGCCCCGCGATACACGAGGTGGTAGACGATGCGGGCTCGAGCGAAGAACCGGGCGGCACGAGCGACGTGACCCACCGGGTGCTGATTGTGCTGCGCGAACACAAAGACGACGTTGTGATGCAGCTGGTCGTGGGCGGCGGTCGCACGGTGGTGTTCTGCCGCACGCGCGCCTACGCCGAGATGGTCACCGAGCGGTTGACCGAGGCCGGGGTGAAGGCTCTCGCGCTGCACGGTGACCTGAGTCAAGCGCGCCGCGAACGCAACCTGGCGAAATTCACTGAGGGCAATGTTGAGGTTCTCGTCGCGACCGACGTGGCCGCGCGCGGCATTCATGTCGATGACATCGACACGGTGCTACAGGCGGATCCGCCGGACGACCCGAAAGCGTATGTGCATCGCGCAGGACGCACTGGTCGCGTGGGGAAGGCTGGCAGCGTGATCACCCTGATCCCGCGCACGCGGCAAAAGCGCACGCGCGAACTCTTCGAGGCGGCGGGCATCGAGCCCGACTACTTCGGTGACTTCGAGCCCGGCGATACCCTCCAGAACTAAAGCGCCGCGGCCACCCGGTCGAGCGCCCGGCGCAGGTCGGCGATGAGGTCGCCCACCGACTCAATGCCGACAGACAGGCGCACGAGACCCTCGGTGATGCCCAGACGCGCGTTGAGATCGGCGGGGAACGTCGCGTGCGTTGAGGTAGCCGGGTGGATCGCCATCGACCGGGTGTCGCCGATGCCCGTCATGCGCGAGAAGACGCTGAGGCCGTCAATGAATGCGCGCGCCCCGTCTCGGCCTCCTCGCACCGTCACGCCAAACACCGAGCCACTGCGCCCACCGTAATCGCGCACCGCGAGCTCGTAGAGCGGGTTCGATGGCAGTCCCGCATAATCGACTGACTCAACCTCGGGTTGTTTCTCAAGCCAGGCCGCGATAGTGCGCGACGACTCCACGTGCCGCTCCATGCGCAGTGACAGCGTCTCCATGCCCTGTTGCAGGAGGAAGGCGTTGAACGGCGACAGCGACGGCCCGATATCGTTCACCACCGATTCACGCACCGCGCGCGCGTACGCGGCGGTGCCGAAACGCTCGAGCATGGAGGCCACCCCGGGCCGGGGTCCGTCGGTGACCAGTGGGAAGTGGCGCGGCGAACCTGCCCAATCGAAGGTGCCCCCGTCGACCACCGCGCCGCCGATCGCCGCACCGTGGCCGGTCAGAAACTTCGTGGTCGAGTGCACCACGACGTGGGCACCGTGTTCGAAGGGCCGGATCAGCGCCGGGGTGCCGACGGTGTTGTCGACGATCACCGGCAGCCCATATCGCGCCGCCACCTCGGCCACTCGACGCAGGTCGACCACGTCATTGAGGGGGTTCGGGATCGACTCCGTGAAGATCGCCTTCGTGCGCGGCGTGATCGCGTGTTCCCACTCGGCATCGTCCGTCGCGTCCCACACGTAGTCAACTTCAATGCCGAATCGTTTGAAACTGCGCCCAAATAGGATGCGGGTTCCACCGTAGATCGAAGCGGTCGAAACGATGTGGTCACCCGACCCCGCGAGTGCGAAGAGGGCCGCGCTAATCGCGGCTTGCCCGCTCGACACGGCGACGGCAGCGGTGCCGCCTTCGAGCGATGCGAGTCGCTCCTCGGCGACCCAGTTGGTCGGGTTGCCCTGACGCGAGTAGATCGGGTCGATCGATCTGCCTGAGAAGCGGTCCGCCCCATCCTCGAAATCCGCGAACACATAGCCCGCCGACATCGCGATGGGCGGCACGCGAAGACCCGCGTTCAGATCGGGGTGCTCCCCAGCATGCACCTGGCGGGTGTCGAAGTCGAAGCCTTCCCAGTCGGTCACTGGGGTTGCTGCGGGGTGTGGATCGCGTGGAGTCACGAGACCACTCCGTGTTGTGCCTGTGTCTGTGCCGTCGCCCGTGCCGTCGCCACGAGGGCGGCGATGCGATCCACTGCCTGGCGAATCGTGTCGGGTGCGCACGCGAGGTTCACACGCACGTGGCCCTCGCCGCCGACGCCGAAGGCCGTGCCTTTGCCGAGTGCGACCTTGGCCTCGGTGAGGATGCGCCGGAATGGATCGGGGCCCAGGCCAGCCTGACTGAAGTCGAGCCACGCGAGGTAGCCGGCGTGCGGCCGGGCGTAGGCCACGCCCGGAAGCTTCTCGGCGATGAGCTCGGCGAGGAGATCGGCGTTCGCCTCGATCTGCACGATGGCTCGGTCGAGCCAGTCAGCCGCGTCTCGGAAGGCGGCGATATTGGCGTGGAGACCGAGAATGCTCACGCGCGTAGTGACCTCGGGCGGAAGCCGACGCAGCAGTTGATTCGCGCGCTCGTCGGCCGCGACGATGACCGAGCATTTCAGACCCGCGACATTCCAGCCCTTGCTGGCCGAGGTGGCGGTGACGGCGAGGGCCCCAGCCGCCGCCGCGAGTGGGGCGAACGGCGTGAATGTGTGGCCGCGATGGGTCAGCGGCGCGTGGATCTCATCGGAGATTACAAAGACGTCGTACTGGGCGGCGAGACGGGCGAGCTCCGCGAGATCGCTGGGGGAGTGCAGTAGCCCGTGGGGGTTGTGCGGGTTGCACAGCACGAGTGCGTCAATGCCGGGCTCAGCGGCGAATGCGCGCTCAAGCGCAGCAAGGTCAAGGCGCGCCGCAATGCCGGGGGGCGCGGTGGCGGGCACCGCGCCTTGAACGAGTGGGATCTGCACAGTCTCCACCGGAAGTTCCTCGAGCATCTCGAAGAAGGACGGGTAGACGGGGGTCGTGATCGCAACGCGCCCGCCCGCGGGCACTCGCAGTCGAAGCGGCTCGACGACGCCGCAACTCACGTCAGTTGCCAGGTGGACGTGGGCGGGATCCACCTGCCAGCCCCATCGCTCACGGGCGAACTTGGCGAACACCGGCGCTAGCTCGCCGGGGCCGTCGAGATACCCGGTGTCGCTCGCGAGCACTCGGGAGATGATGGCCTGCTGCACCTTCGGGGAGAGCGTGAAATCCATCTCGGCCACAAACAGGGGAAGGATGTCGGCGGAAAACCTCGTCCACTTGAGGCTCGTGCGCTGGGTGCGCAGGATCGATGGATCGAGCTCACTGAACGGAACGCCACTCGGGTCGGTCTCGGTGGGAGACGGGTCGATGCCCAGGTTGACGCCTGCGTCAGTGCCCGCGTGTGGGGAGTCGTGACATTCTGCTTCGGAGGCCATGCCTCCATTCTCCACCTTCATCAGCTGGGTGGCACGCCAGGGCGTAAAGGAGCGTAAGAGGGGCGGCCGAGGCGTGCGTGGTTATCGGCCGCATCATCGGAGGTCGCGGTCGGCTAGCCGTTCGCGCGCGCGATGTGGCTGCGCGCGTGCTCGATCGCGGGGTCAAGCTCCGTGAACAGGTGGTTCGGGTGGCGCAACGATTCGATGACTCCGAGCTGGGCGAGCAGCTCCTTGTGTTCCGGTCTGATGCCCTTGATGAGGACGGTTGCTCCGCGCTGCTCAAGGGCGGTCACCATCTCTGCGAGCGCGTTTGCCCCCGTCGAATCGATGATTTGCAGCCCGGACAGTCGCAGGATCACAACCTCAACCTCGCCCGCATCAGCCACCTCATCGAGCAGACGCTCCGCCGCTCCGAAAAACAGCGAACCCTCGAGTCTGAACAGTGCGATGCGCTCGTCGCCCGGCTGGGGTTCGCCGGGTAACGGTTCACGGTGCGCGCCGCTGGTGCGGCTGAGGGTGCGCAGGGCGAAGAACGCGGCCGCGGCGATGCCGATCCCAACCGCGACGATCAGGTCGAAGGCGACCGTCACGAAGGCCGTGACGAGGAACACCAGGGCGCTTGACCCGCCGGAATTGAATACGCGGCGAATAGTCGACACCGACACCATTCGCGCCGCGGTCACCATCAGTACGCCCGAGAGCGCAGCGAGCGGGATCACCGAGACGACATCTGCCGCCACTAGCACGATCAGCAGGAGCAGGATCGCGTGCACGATTGCCGCCAGTCGAGACCGCGCGCCACTGCGAACGTTCACCGCGGTGCGGGCGATGGCACCGGTTGCCGGCATGCCACCAAAGAGCCCTGCGGCGATAGATGCGAGCCCTTGCCCGAAGAGCTCGCGGTCGGCGTTCAAGGGTCCCGTGGGTGCGAGCGTCGCCGCTACCCGGGCGGAGAGGAGCGATTCGATGGCTGCGAGGGCTGCCACAGCGAAGGCCGGCCCGATCAGCGCAATGACCATCGCCGAGTCAAACGCGGGAATGCTCGGAGCGGGAAGAGAATGAGGAAGTGCGCCGATGGTTGCGAGCGGAAGCTGGAACAGGGTCGCCGACACGGCGACCACGACGATCGCGACGAACGATCCCGGAAGTGACGGCACCCACTTGGCGAGTGACACCATGATTACGGCTACCGCGATGACAATGCCCAGTGGCAGAAAGGCCTCCGGCCATGCCGCAGCCATGACGACTTGCCACGCGGCGACCACGGCATTGGTGGCGTGCGATTCACTCTGCACACCGAGCGCGGAGGGCACCTGCTGTAGGAAGATAATGACGCCAATGCCGGCGGTGAATCCCTCGATCACCGGCCAGGGAATGTAACTTACCGACCGCCCGAGCTTGAAGAGCCCCGCGGCAACCACGAGCACCCCTGCCATGATGCTGACGACAACCACTGCGCCGGCCCCGTACATGACAACGACGGGGGCAAGCACCACCACCATCGCGCCGGTCGGACCCGACACCTGCACGCTCGATCCGCCAAATACCGCAGCGACGATACCCGCGACGATTGCCGTGATGAGTCCGGCCTCGGCCCCCACCCCGGAGCTCACCCCAAAGGCGAGCGCCAGCGGGAGGGCGACGATTCCGACGGTTATGCCAGCAATGAGGTCGGCACGCCAGCTTTTTGGCACCCCGCTGTAGTCGTTCGCGCTGGGAAGCATCGAGCGAAACGAGCGCAGTACGCCGGGTGTGTCGGTCATGTCGTCAGCTTCCCCACCACCGGAAAGTGACCGCTTGGCATCTCACCCTCGTCGTACACGTCGTCGGGTCGGCCGATAATCCTCGGGTCGGGGGTGCCGACCACCCGGTGCTCCTTGTTCGGATAATCGAAGCGCGACAGTACCCAGCGCATGGCCTCCAATCGAGCGCGCTTCTTGTCGTTGGATTTCACCACCGTCCAGGGTGCGTGTGGCGTGTCCGTGTAGAAGAACATGGCCTCCTTCGCTTCGCTATACGCATCCCACTTGTCAAGGCTCGCGAGGTCGGTCGGGGAGAGCTTCCACTGCTTGACCTCATCGGTGGAGCGTGCAAGAAACCGGTCGTGTTGTTCAGCGCGACCGACTGAGAACCAGAACTTGATGAGGTGGACCCCGGACTGCACGAGCATGCGTTCAAACTCGGGGGCCGACCGCGTGAACTCGAGATACTCCTGCGGAGTGCAATAGCCCATGACGCGCTCGACCCCTGCCCGGTTGTACCAGGATCGATCAAATAAGACGATCTCCCCGCCGCTCGGCAGGTGCGTGGCGTAGCGCTGGAAGTACCAGGAATTGCGCTCACGATCTGTCGGTATCTCAAGTGCCACGACTCGCGCGCCACGAGGGTTCATGTGTTCGGTGAACCGCTTGATTGCACCACCCTTGCCTGCAGCGTCGCGACCCTCGAACAGGATGACGATTTTCTGACCGGTCTCTTTCACCCAGGCCTGCAGCTTCAGGAGCTCGATTTGGAGCTTGCGCTTCTCGCGATCGTAGACGCGTGCGCTCAGCTTGCTGTCGTAGGGGTAGCCCTGGCGCCAGGGAGCGTCGGGGCCGTCGTCGGATCTGGGCTTGCCCTTGCGACGTAACTCGGCGATCTCATCGATCTCCGGGGTGATGTCAACCTGATCAGCTGAGGCAAGGGTGAAGCCCTCGGCATCGATGTCGGTGGTGGCAGCCTCATTCGGCCCACCGGGCTGAGTGGTGATGGTGGTGTTGTGATCGTCGGAACTGGGCACCAGGCCTCCTCGGGTGTGGTTTGTGATCCACAGCCCGCGCAACACATCGGGCCTCCCTTCAGAATATGCCTGAATCGGGGCACAAATTGACTCCTGCTGAGTGTGCACTCGAAAAACCTTCAATGCTACCCTGAAGGTTCGCGCCGGCGACGGGATCGCGACGCGTTGGCCTGGTTCGAGGTCGAACGCCGCGGCACGTGTGAGACTGGTGGCGACCAAAAAGGGGTGGAACTTGATGCGCACGCAGTCACGAACGACACGCACGCGGTGGATCGCGGGTGCCGCTATCGCCGCGATCATTGCTACCGCGTTGGTGGGTGGCGGAACGGGATCCGTGCCCGCGCAGGCACTCGATCTGCCGAGCTGGGCAGACGTAGAGGCCGCGAAGCAGAACGAAGCAACCGCGGCCGCGAAGGTCATCGAAATTGAAGGTCTGATCGCTCAAGGCGAGGCGGAACTCGAGCGGCTGCGCAATTTGCACGCCGACGCGGTGAGCGCGTTCCAAGACGCGGAAGCCGCGTTCCAGGCCGCAGCGCGCAAGTCGGAAACCCTCGACGCGCAGGCCGAGCAGAGCCGAATCGAGGCGGAAGCCGCCACGGCGCAGGCCGCCGCTCTGGTGTCGCAGATGTATCGATCTGGCGGCGTCGACCGCAACGTCGAGCTTTTCCTCGAGAGTGAGGGCGACACCGCCGACGCGCTGCTCGAACGTCTCGCCTCGATGTCGAAGGCGACCGAACGGAACACCGCCATTTCCGAGGAAGCGCAGCAGGCCATGAACACGGCCGCCTCGCTCGGCGAGCAGGCCGAGGTGGCCGAGCAGCAGCGCGAGACGCTGAAGGTCGAGAAAGAGAACCTCGAACAGGCCGCGGCCGAAGCGGTCGCTGGTCAGGCTGAGGCACTGCAGGCACAGGAAGAGCAGCAGACAGTGCTCGAGACGCAGCTCGCGGCACTGAAGGACACCACGACTTCGACCGTCGCCGGATACCAGGAGCGTCTGCGCCTCGAAGAGGAAGAGCGGCAGCGACTCGCCCGCGAGGCCGAAGCCGCGCGCATCGCGGCCGAGAAGGCGGCGGCCGAGGCTGCCGCGAACGCTGGCAACAGCGGCGGTGGCGGCGGCGGAAACAACGCTGGCAACGGCGGTGGCGGCGGTGGAACCGTCGGCGCCTGGTACGTGCCAATTCCCTACAGCTACATCTCCACGTACTTCCAGCAGTGGTGGGGGCACACCGGCGTCGACCTCGTCAACGGCTGCGGCGTGCCGATCGTCGCCCCGAACTCGGGCACCATCGGCTTCGTCGGGTGGATGGACAACACCGGCGGCAACATGATCTACCTCAACCACGGCAACGGGTACCAGACCCGGTTCGCGCACCTCAGCCGCTTCAACGTCGGCTACGGGCAGTGGGTCAACGCCGGCCAGGTCATCGGCTACGTCGGCACAACCGGCATGAGCACCGGCTGCCACCTCCACTACGAGGTGCTGCGCGGTGGCGTCTTCATCGACCCGGTCGGCAACGGATTCGTCTAGGTCGCTGCGCTGCGCTGATCCACCCGCGATAAACAATGCGTCACACATGCACCCTCCCGGTGAGGAGATAGGTGCACATGTGACGCATTGATGGGCGAGACTGACGCGGGAACCCAGCACGCTGAGTTCCCTCTGAGCCTCAGTGCTGGTCTGCGAGGCGCTGCTGCGCGCGGGAACCCAGCACGCTGAGCTCCCGCTCTGCCTCAGTGCTGGTCTGCGAGGCGCTGCTGCCCGCGGGAACCCAGCACGCTGAGTTCCCGCTGAGCCTCAGTGCTGGTCTGCGAGGCGCTGCTGCGCCTCGATGATCAACTGCTCCGCATCGGCGGCCGAGCCCCACGCGTCGACCTTGACCCACTTGCCGGGCTCCAGATCCTTGTAGTGCTCGAAGAAGTGCTCGATCTCCTTGCGGGTGTACTCGGGAATGTCGGCGACATCCTGAATGTGCGCCCAACGCGGATCCTTGTGCTGCACCGCGATGACCTTGTCGTCGCCGCCCGCCTCGTCACTCATCTTGAGCACGCCGACCGGGCGCACCTTCACGCCGACACCCGGGAACACAGGGAAGTCGAGCAGCACGAGCACGTCGAGCGGGTCGCCATCTTCGCCGAGCGTCTCCTCGAAGAAGCCGTAGTCGGTGGGGTAGACAAAGCCGGTGTAGAGCACGCGGTCGAGGTACACGCGACCGGTCTCGTGGTCGACCTCGTACTTGTTGCGGCTCCCCTTGGGGATTTCGATGACGGCGTCGAATGCGGCGGTCATGCATACTCCTTGTGTTCGCGGGCGTGGCCCTCGCGGTGATGTGCGCTCTCAGAGTACCCGAGGGCGACCGGTAGCGTGGTCGTGTGACCAGACTGCCCCCACTTGATCCCGCCGTCGCCCACACGCGCCTGGCGGTGCGACGTGTGCTGGCGCGGTGGTCGATGCACCTGTCTCGGGTGGATCGCACGGTGCCGACCGCACCTGCCCCACTGGTGCTCGTCGCCCTCTCGGGAGGCGCGGACTCGCTGGCGCTCGCCGCCGCCGTCGCGTTCGAGGCCCCTCGTCTGGGACTTCGCGCTGGCGCGGTGGTGGTGGATCACGGCTTGCAACAGGGATCGGATGGCGTCGCCCGTGTTGCTGCGAGGCAGGCAACTTCGCTCGGGCTCGATCCGGTGGTGGTGCGCCGAGTCAGCGTCGCTCGGGGCGATGCCGACGGGCCGGAGGCAGCGGCTCGGGCCGCCAGGTACCAAGCAGTTGAGGTGGTTCGCGCGGAAACGGGTGCGGCAGCGATCCTCACGGCCCACACCCGCGATGACCAAGCCGAACAGGTGCTGCTTGCGCTGGCACGGGGGTCGGGTACCCGCGCCATTGCGGGCATTCCGCCCGAACGCGGCGCGATCCACCGCCCGTTGCTGGGCATCAGTCGAGGGGAGACGGAGCAGGCCTGCCGGGCACAGGGTCTCGAACCGTGGCAGGATCCACACAACACCGACCCGGCGTTCGCCCGCGTGCGGGTGCGCACCCGGGTACTGCCGCTGCTGGAGGAGGAGCTGGGGCCCGGGGTCGCGGCGGGCCTCGCCCGAACCGCGGATCTCGCGCGTGAGGATGCCGACGCGCTCGATCGTCTCGCCGAGCAACTACACGACTCGCTCACAGAGCGCTCGGAGACCGGCATCGCGCTGTCCGTCAAGTCGCTCGCGGAACAGCCCGACGCGCTGCGTAACCGCATAATCAGGCGTGCCGCAGGCGCGGCGTTCGGCTCGCACCTCAGCCGCGAGCACACCCAATCGGTGGCTGCCCTCGTCACCGACTGGCACGGTCAGGGTCCCATCAATGTTCCCGGCGCTACAGTTGAGCGTATTGCGGGTCGCCTGGAATTTTGGGCGGCTGGCCGATCCACTAGTTGATTGAACGAAGGCGGGCAGATGGACGCGAAGGATCTCGGAACCGATCTGAAGAGAGTGCTACACACCGAGGCGGAGCTGCAGGCGCGTCTCGCAGAGCTTGCGCGTCAGATCGAAGCCGACTACGGATTCGAGACGCCGCCGCTGCTCGTGGGGGTGCTCAAGGGTGCGGTGATGGTGATGGCCGATCTCGCCCGTGAACTGCGCTTCCACGCGGAGATGGACTGGATGGCCGTGTCGTCGTACGGTGCGGGAACGAAGTCGAGCGGCGTGGTGCGGATCCTGAAGGATCTCGACTCGGATCTGACCGGGCGTGACGTGCTGATCGTCGAAGACATTATCGACTCGGGGCTGACGCTGTCGTGGCTGAAGGAGAACCTGGAAAGTCGCGGCGCAAAATCGGTGCGCATCTGCACGATGCTGCGAAAGCCCGATGCCTCGAAGGTTGACGTTGAGGTGACCTACCTCGGGTTCGATATTCCGAACGAGTTTGTGGTCGGCTACGGGCTCGACTACGCCGAGCGCTACCGCAACCTGCGCGATGTCGCGATTCTGGCGCCGCACGTGTACGGCGGCGAGTAACCTTCGCACGCTGATGATTTTGCGCTGAGCGGACATACAGCAGCGGTGTTGATGTCAGCGGATACGCTTACACATATTCGCTGGTGACTGCAGAAAGGCCGCAACTTGGCTGACAAAGCACAGAAGGCCCCCAAAGGGAAAAATCTCTTCAAGGGGCCGCTGCTCTATTTGATCCTGGCTCCGCTCATCGTGCTGCTCGGGTGGTCACTGCTCTCCGGCACGGGAGTGCGAGAAATTACCACCCAGCGTGGGCTCGAGATGCTGGCCGACGGTGGCGTCACGAAGGCCGAGATCATCGATGGCGACCAGCGCGTCAACCTCACCCTCGCCAAGGCGGACGAGAAGACCGGTTCGAGCGAGGTGTTCTTCTACTACATCACCCAGCGGGGTGAAGACGTGATTGCCGCGGTCAACGAGGCAGAGCCCGAGGACGGGTACACCGACCAGGTGCCCCAGCCGAACGCGCTGTGGTCAATCCTCGGTTTCATGCTGCCGTTGCTGCTCATCGGCCTGTTCTTCTGGTGGATGCTGTCGTCAATGCAGGGCGGCGGCAACAAGGTAATGCAGTTCGGCAAGTCACGCGCGAAACTGAACTCCAAGGAAATGCCGCAGGTCACTTTCGCCGATGTCGCCGGCGCAGACGAGGCGGTCGAAGAGCTGCACGAGATCAAGGACTTCCTGCAAGACGCGACGAGGTTCCAGGCCGTGGGCGCTCGAATCCCGAAGGGTGTGCTGTTGTATGGCCCTCCCGGCACGGGCAAGACGCTGCTCGCTCGGGCTGTCGCAGGCGAGGCGGGAGTGCCGTTCTACAGCATTTCCGGCTCCGACTTCGTCGAGATGTTCGTGGGCGTCGGGGCGAGTCGTGTGCGCGACCTCTTCAAGGAGGCCAAGGCAAATGCGCCCGCCATCATCTTCGTTGACGAGATCGATGCGGTGGGACAGCGCCGTGGCCAGGGCATGGGTGGCGGCCACGACGAGCGCGAGCAGACGCTGAACCAGCTGCTCGTCGAGATGGACGGCTTCGACCCCAAGACCAACGTGATACTCATCGCGGCGACGAACCGCCCCGACATGCTTGACCCTGCGCTGCTGCGCCCTGGCCGCTTCGATCGCCAGATCGGGGTTGACCCGCCAGACATGAAGGGTCGCCGGGCGATTCTTGAGGTGCACTCCAAGGGAAAGCCGCTCTCGAAAAACGTCGACCTTGAGGTGGTCGCCCGGAAGACCCCGGGCTTCTCGGGTGCCGACCTCGCCAATGTGCTGAACGAGGCCGCACTGCTGACCGCGCGCTCGAACGCGCAGTTGATTGACAATCGCGCGCTTGACGAGGCGATCGACCGCGTGATCGCGGGGCCGCAGCGTCGCACGCGGGTCATGAAAGACCACGAGAAGCTGATGACGGCCTACCACGAGGGCGGACACGCCCTGGTTGCCGCGGCGCTGAACTACACGGATCCCGTGACCAAGATCACCATCCTGCCACGTGGACGAGCCCTCGGATACACGATGGTGATTCCGCTTGAAGACAAGTACTCGGTGACACGGAACGAGTTGCAGGATCAGATCGCCTACGCGCTCGGCGGCCGCGTCGCGGAGGAACTCGTGTTCCATGACCCCACGACCGGCGCCGGAAATGACATCGAGAAGGCCACCTCAACCGCGCGGAAGATGGTGACCGAGTACGGCATGTCGGCGAAGCTCGGGCCGGTGCGACTGGGACAGGCGCAGGCATCGCCCTACCTGGGCGAGTTCGGCTCGACCCGCGATTTCTCCGAGGGAGTGGCCGTCTCTGTCGACGAAGAGGTGCGCGCCATCATTGAGCAGGCACACGACGAGGCGTACGAGGCGCTCGTGCTCAACCGCGCAGTACTCGACCGGCTCGCCGCTGAGCTTCTCGTGAAGGAGACGCTCGACCACCTGCAGATCGCCGAGATCTTCGTCGACGTGGTGAAGCTGCCGGAGCGTTCGGTATGGCTCTCAAGCGGCAAGCGGCCCGTTTCTGATCTGCCTCCGATTGCCGTGCCAGAGAGCGTGCGCACAGATGGTGCACTGTCTGACGCTGCGGGTGACGCAGACGCCTCGGTGGATGCTGAAGCTGCGGGTGAAGCAGATGCCCCGGTGCATGCTGACGCTGCGGGTGAAGCAGATGCCCCGGCGCACACTGACGTGGCCGATGCCACCCCAGAACCCGACGCCGCGGCGGGTGAGGGCACGGCGAAGCCGTGACCCCTGGCGTCGACCGGCAGCGCATCGCCGCGGCGGTGCGAGAAATGCTTCGTGCGATCGGCGAAGACCCAGACAGCGAAACGCTGGCGGGAACCCCCGATCGCGTGGCCGACGCGTATTCAGAGTTCTTTGCAGGCGTCGGCGTTGATCCGCTGCAGCACCTGAGAGACGCGGTGCCCGTCGGCGATGAGACCGGAGAGCTCGTGCTGGTGCGCGACATTGCGCTGCGATCGACCTGCGAACATCATCTGCTGCCCTTTCGCGGGAGGGCACACGTTGCCTACCGCCCGGCGCAGCGGGTGGTCGGGCTCGGCGCGATTCCGCGGGTGGTCGACACGCTCGCCGCGCGCCCGCAGGTGCAGGAGCGTCTCGGCGAGCAGATTGCTGAGGCGTTGCAGGTCGGGCTCGAACCCGAGGGGGTGCTCGTCGTGCTGGAGGCTAGCCATGGGTGCATGGCCGATCGAGGCGGGCGGCAAACCGAGGCTCTGGTGGTCACCGTGGCTTCACGCGGATCGCTGTCTCGGCCCGGTGAGCGCGCTGAGGTGCTCGCCCTCATCGGGGCGACCGATCGGGGTACCCCGTGACTGAGGCTCCCGCTGCGGTCGAGGGATTTCAGGTGATGGGCGTGCTGAACGTCACTCCCGACTCGTTCAGCGACGGGGGTGCCTTCTTTGACCCCGAAGCCGCGGTGATGCGCGGCAGGCTGCTCGCCGAGCACGGTGCCGACATTGTCGACGTGGGTGGCGAGTCGACGAGGCCGGGAGCGCTGCCGGTGGACTCCGCGGAAGAGATCCGTCGCGTGCGTCCGGTGATTGCGGCGCTTGGCGCCGCCGGAATCACGGTGTCTGTTGACACCATTCACGCTGCGACGGCGCGTGAGGCGATGCAGGCCGGTGCCGCCATCATCAACGACGTCTCGGGTGGCCTTGCCGATCCGGAGATGTATCGGGTCGCAGCCGAAACCGGTGCCACGCTGATTCTTGGGCACTGGCGCGGTATTCCAGACCCCGCGCACCGTCGTTCCGAGTACGTCGATGTTGTGGCCGAGGTGCGAGACGAACTCGCACGCCTCGCAGCACGCGCGATCGCCGCGGGTGTCGACGCGAGACGCATTGTGCTTGACCCCTGCCTCGGCTTCGACAAAACCGCCGAGCAGGGCTGGGAGCTCCTCCGCGGTCTGGATCGGCTCAGAACGGCCGGTTTTCCCGTGCTCGTGGGCATCTCACGAAAGCGAATGCTCGGCGATCTGCTCGCCGCACTTCCGGGCGGCAGCGTGGATGCCCCCGCGCCCGGCCGAGACCTTGCCACCGCGGTCGTGAGCGCCTTCGCCGCGCGGGCCGGTGCCTGGGGCGCGCGCGTGCACGACGTGCCGGGCACGGTGCAAGCCCTGGCCGTCGAACGCGCCTGGGGCCTTGCCGATCCGTCCCGATCACGCGCCGGAGTGGACAGTGAAGCAGGGTTCACGGCAGGTGAAGCCCGCGAGAGTGTCCACTCGAACGGGGAGGGGCATGGTGCGGGGCCGGCCGGCCCACCCGCGCGCGTGCGTGACCGCATCACCCTGACCGGGCTCGAGGTGTTCGCGCATCACGGGGTCTTCGACTTCGAGCGCGAGCGGGGGCAACGTTTCCTCATTGATGCCGAACTGACGGTGGATCTCGGATCCGCGGCTCACACCGACGACCTGGCCCACACCGTGCACTACGGCGAGGTGGCCGCCGCGATCGCTGGTGCGGTGCGACGCGACCCGGTCGACCTGATCGAGACAGTCGCGGAGCGAGTGGCGAGAGTGACGATGGCGTTTCCTGGCGTTCGGTCCGCCCGCATCACGGTGCACAAACCCGACGCGCCGATCGCCGAGGCGTTCGGTGACGTCTCGGTCACCGTGGTGCGCGACTCGGCTGGAGGTGGCGCATGACCCCCCAGGTCGTCACCGTGCTGCTCGCCTTCGGCGCCAACCTCGGAGACCGGGGCGAGACCATCATTGAGGCGCAGCGCGAGCTGGCACTGACACCCGGGGTGACGCATCTACGAGCCTCGTCACTGCGCGAGTCCATCGCGCTCACCCCGAGCGGCCCCGATCCCGATGCCCCCCGCTACCTGAACGGTGTGGCACTCGCAGACACCACGCTCACTCCGCATGAGCTGCTCGACGTGCTGCAGCGGCTTGAAGCACGCCACGGCCGGGTGCGCGACGCTCGCTGGGGCGACCGCACGCTCGACATCGACATCATCACCTACGGCGGCAAGCTCATCTCGGACGAGCGGCTGACTGTGCCACACCCCAGGGCGCACGAGCGTGACTTCGTGCTCGCTCCCTGGCTCGAGCTTGACCCGCACGCGGTGCTCATCGGTCATGGGCGGGTCGCCGAACTGCTCACTCGAATTGGCGACACCACGAGCTCGATTGGCCAATCACGACCGGCGGTGGATCATGCCGAAGCTTGAGCGCACGCCGGTGCTCACCGTCGCCGCATTTGGCATGGCGGGCATCGCCACAGGCGTGCTCGTGCAGGTGTTTCAGTCGACGCGGGGGGATGCGCCGTTCGTGCCGCCCGCGTCGCTCCCGGCGACGCTCCTCGTCATCGCCGCGGTCGTGCTCGCCCTCGGCATCGCGCTGCGACGCGCGGTGACCCGTGCCTCCGCGCGGCCGGTCAACCCTTTTCACGCGGTGCGACTGCTTGCGGGGGCCAGAGCGAGCCAGTTTGCCGGGTCGCTCCTCGGCGGGTTTGGCCTGGGGCTCCTGATCCAGGTGATGACCCGCTCGGTGATTCCCCCATCTTCATCTTGGCTGCCCATGTTGTTTGTCGGGGTCGCCGGAGTCGTGCTGCTCGTCGCTGGCGCAATCGCGGAGTGGCTGTGTCGAGTTCCCCCCGATGGATCCGATGCCGAACTCGAGGATGATCCCGACCCGGAAACTGGCGAACAACTCGCCTAACCCGGCGCGTCCCGGCAGACCGGAGGCATGCGCCCTAGGCTTGCTGTTGGAGGTACGACTTGAGTGAGAATCAACCGGACGTGCAGGAAAGCACGTGGCCGAACCAGGTGCACGAGTGGCAGCGGGTGTCGACCAAGTACGTGTGGGCAGATCTCGCGCTGAACCTGATACCGACCCTGATCGTCGTGACGGTGTTCGTGCTCATCGTGCTGTTCGCCGATGAGAAGCCCCCACCGCTCGTGATCGCCATTTTCGCCGCGGTCACGCTCGGCCTGCTGCTGAGCGCGGCATTCGCGTTCCGCAGGGTGCGCGCAATCGGTTACATTCTGCGCGAAGATGACCTGCTCTTTCGCAAAGGCATCATGTTCGAGCGCGTCGTGGCAGTGCCCTACGGGAGATTGCAGCTGGTTGATGTGACGCGTGGCCCGCTCTTGCGCGCGCTGGGGCTCGCGTCCCTCAAGTTCGTGACAGCGAGCGCGGCAACCGGCGTGAACCTGCCCGGGCTTCCCCGGGAGGAAGCCGAGTTGCTCCGCGACCGCCTGGTCGAGCTTGCCGAAACGAGGCGGTCGGGCCTGTGACGAGCGACCCCTTATGGGAACGGCTGCATCCGCTGTCGCCGCTCCTTCGCGGCGGCCTGGCGATTCTCGTCATCGGCGGTATCCTCCTGGCCAATTTCCGCGATCGCATCCTCGAACTCTTTGTCGCGGAGCAATACCTCGGCGCGATGGGTCCCAATGAGGGCGACCTGATTGACATTCTGGTGGAGCAGCGACTCATTCTGGTGGCACTTGGGGTGGCGCTTGGGATCATCGTCATCATCATTTTCTTCTCGTGGCTGAGTTGGCGCTTTCACACCTACCGCATCACCGACGAGGCCGTGGAAGCGCGCAGTGGCGTGCTGTTTCGGCAGCATCGTCGCGCGCCCCTGGAGCGCATCCAAAGCGTCAATTTGCAGAGGCCGTTGCTCGCGCGCATTCTCGGCCTCACCCAAGTGGAGGTGCAAACGGCGGGGCAGGGTGGCAAGGTCACGCTGAGCTACCTCGGCTATCGCGTTGCGAAGGAGGTTCGCGAGCGGATACTGCGCAGCGTCGCCCGGCGTCGAGGTGAGTCGGTGGCGCACACGCAGGAGCACGACGGTACCTCCGTGATGCCGGCAGTGCCAGCGGTGTCTGGCGGCACACCGTTCGAGGCAAGCCCCACGGGTTTGCCTTCGCGGCTCGACGAACGTGCGCGTGAGTTCGTGGACCTCGACATCGACCAGGCGGCGCGCGCGAGCGGGAGCCTGGTGAGCGTTCCCATCGGGCGGCTGCTGGGCAGCATCGCACTCAGCTGGGACATCTGGATCCCGGTGCTCCTCCTCGTGGCCAGCACCGTGTCTGCGCTGATTTGGAATCCCTTTTTCCTCGCGATGATCATCCCAGCGGTGTTGATTGCGGTGGGCACGAGCTACAGCTCGTTCAATAAGGGGTTTCGCTTCACGCTGTCTCGCAGCTCGGACGGAGTGCGGGTGGGGTCTGGCCTCACCGCCACACACACCGAGACGATTCCGTTTGGGCGGATCCACGCGATCGAAGCTCGTCAACCCCTCGGTTGGCGGCCCTTCGGCTGGTGGCGCGTGCGGGTCACGACGGCGGGGTACGGTGCCGCGGAAGCTGGTCAGAATAGCCTGCGGAATGTCATGTTGCCCGTCGGGCACATCGACGATGTGCTGCGCGTGATCGAGACGCTACTACCGGGTGTGGGCGATGAACCGGACGAGCTCGAGTCGCTCCGAAGCGGGCTGCTCGGAGCGGGCAGTGCGGGCGGGTTCCTCGGCGCGGGGCCGCGCGCGGCGTGGGTGCTGTGGTTGGGAAAGCGCCGAGCGGGCCTGCGTCTGGAAGATGAGGCATCCGAGAACGCCACGCTCCGGGTGCGTCGCGGCTGGCTCACCCGCAGCTTCGTCGTCATGCCGATCCTTCGGGCGCAATCGATACAGTTTTCGAGGCCACTGGTACAGCGCTTCATTGGGCTCGCTACCCTACAAGCGCACACGGTGCTCGGCCCGGTGCAGGTGGTAATGCGGGGCATTGAGGTCGACCAGGCGCGCGCGGCCTTCGACACGATATCTCGTGCGATGGTACGGGTGCAGGGCGGCGAGGCGGTGCGCATCCGTGCTGAACGGGCAAAGCGGGCCGAGCGAGCGGAGCGGGTCGCTCCGGTCGAATTGGTGGATCCGGCAACGTCAGTGGATCGGACCATGCCGCTGGTTCAGGCCGTGCCGTTTGCCGAGGCTGAACCGCCAGCTCACATCCCACCCGCGCTCGGAGAGCAAACATGACACCCGAGCCCCGTGCGGGCCGCCTGGGCATCGGACTCGTCGGTGCCGGCCGGGTGGGCCCGGTGCTTGCCCTCGCCCTCGCGGGTGCGGGTCACGCGATCACCGGCGTGAGCGCGGTGAGCGAAGAGAGCAGGGAACGCGCCGAGCTGCTGCTTCCCGGAGTGCCGATTCTCGATGTGCCGGAGGTCGTCAGGCGGAGCGAACTCGTCATTTTTGCGATTCCCGGCGACGAACTCGTCGGCTTGGTGCGTGGCTTGACGGAGATCGGTGCGTGGCAACCGGGTCAGCTCGTGCTGCATACGGCACCCGAGCACGGCTACGGGGTGTTCTCACCCGCACTCGGCGTGGGAGTGATCCCGCTCGCGCTCCATCCGGCGATGGTGTTCACGGGTACCAGCCTCGACCTCGCCAGGCTCGCCGGTGCCACCGTCGCGGTAACCGCACCGACCCCGGTGCTGCCCATCGGGCAGGCGCTCGCCGTCGAGATGGGTGCCGAGCCCGTGCTTGTTGCGGAGCGGGATCGGGCGGAGTACGCGGAGGCGATCAGCGCCGCAACCGAGTTCTCGCGGGCCGTGGTGCGTCAGGCGACCGACGCGCTGCGCGAAATCGGCATCGAACGGCCCGATCACGTCGTGGGTGGCCTCGTGCGAGCGGCCGTTGAGGAGGAGCTAAGAGCCGCGGCGGGCCTGGCCGATGATGCCGCGTTCGGTGAGGCGTGATCCGCTCGCACACGAAGGAACCGACGGCACGAGCCGCAGAGGAATCGTTGGGCCGAGACGCACGGTCAGAGTCGGGCTGTGGCTGATCTTGGGCGCAACGCAATGATCGCGCTCACGAGGGCCCCGGCACCGCACACGGAGATGGCGATGGCCATCGGCAGCGCGGTCGACTCACCCCAGAGGCCCACAACCGGTGCCGCAAGGCCACCGAAGAGAAATTGGATCGCGCCAAGCAACGCCGAGGCGGATCCGCGCGCCGTCGGCACCCGGTCGAGTGCCAGCGCACTCGCGTTCGCAAGCACGAACCCGCTCCCCGCGGTCAGCACGAACGCCGTGATGATGAACCCTGCGGGAGTCAGCACGCCGAGGAGCGTCTGCAGCAGGAAGGCGAGCCCGGAACCGAGCACTAACGCGATACCGGTGGCCAGTAGGCGCGGTGGACCGATCCGCGATACCAACCGGATGTTCACGAGGTTCGCGAGAACCATCGCCGAGGCGCTCACCGCGAAACTCAGGGCGAAACCCAGCGGGCTCATGCCGAGCACGCGCTGCGTGACGAATGGAGCCGCGGCGATGTACGACATGGCACCGGCGAAGCTCAGGGCAAAGCCGATCGCGAGTGCGACGAATCGCCCGTCGCGCATGATTCGGGCGACGGGGCGGTAGGTACTGAGGAGGCTGCCCGACGCGCGTGCCTGGGGCGGATGCGACTCGCGCAACACGGTGAACGCGAGGAGGAGCATCATGATCGAGACGCTGGCGAGGGTTGCGAGTGCACCGCGCCACCCCCACCACTCGTGAGCGATACCTCCCAGTAGAGGCGCGATCAGTGGGCCGAGACCGCTGATCATCACGATGAAGCTGAGTGCCTTCGCGGCCGACTGGCCGTGACTCAGATCGGCAGCGATCGCTCGTGAGAGCACGAGGCCGGCGGCACCCGACAAGCCCTGCACGAACCGCAGCACCATGAGTGCCTCGATTGTTGGGGCGAATACCATGGCGACACCCGCGCTGGCGAACACGGTGAGGGCAAGAAGGAGCACGGGGCGGCGGCCGCGTCGATCGGAGATCGGGCCGAGCAAGAGTTGCCCGGTTCCGACCCCGAAGAAGAACAGGGTGAGCGTGAGCTGAACCTCGGATGCGGTCGCGGACAGATCGGCGGCGACGCTCGTGAACGAGGGCAGATACATGTCGGTCGATATCGAACTCACCATGGCGATGATGCCGAGGGTAATGAGTACCCCGCGCGAGAGTCGCGGTTCTCGGGGTTGTGTCACGGGGCTCCTTCGAGGGGCGTCGCTGCGTCGCTGCCTCGTGCTGTGGGCTGGGCCCGGGTGGTCTCTCGAGCCAGATCCGGCGACGCTATCGAATCGATCGTATACGTTATCGTGCGCGGTTCTCTTGTCGTGCGCGGTCTCTGATGGAAGGGGAGCATTGTGCTCTGCCGGCAGTGCGCACGCACTCCAGCGGAGCACACTCTTCGCGGTTACCTCGCGATCCTTGAGGAGCCGCAGGTTCTCGGATCCCGAATAGACTGGGTCTCTACGCCAGAAACACGGAGGATCCCGCCCTATGAGCGAGCAGCACGCGCCCGATGTCGCAACCGAAGCGATCAGCGAAGCCGAGGTCTTCGAGCAGAAGCGGGTGCGACTGGAGAAGCGCGAGAAGCTGAATGCGCTCGCGGGGGAGGATCTCGCGGGCGGTGCCTACCCGGTCTCCGTGCCGGTCACCACCACAATTCCCGCGGTGCGCGCGGCGTGGGGCCACCTCGAAGCTGCACCAGACAGTCTCTCCGGCGAAACGGTCGGAATCGCCGGGCGCGTTGTCTTTCAGCGCAATACTGGCAAGCTGTGTTTTGCGTCGCTGCAGTCTGGCGACGGCACCCGCATTCAGGCCATGGTGAGTTTCGCAGAAGTCGGCGCAGACTCGCTCGCGAGCTATAAAGAGCTGGTTGATCTGGGCGATCACCTCTTCGTGAGCGGCGAGGTGATCTCGAGCCGCCGGGGCGAGCTGAGCATCATGGTGACTCAGTGGCAGATCGCTGCGAAGGCGATTGCGCCGCTGCCAAACATGTACGCCGAACTGAACGAAGAGACCCGGGTGCGCCAGCGCTACCTCGATCTCATTCAGCGTGATCAGGCCCGCATCAACGTGCGCACGCGTGCACTCACTATGGCGAGCCTGCGCGAGACGTTCGCCGGGCACGACTTCCTCGAGGTTGAGACGCCGATGTTGCAGACCATGCACGGTGGTGCCTCGGCTCGGCCGTTCGTCACCCACTCGAATGCGTTCGACACCGAACTTTTCTTGCGGATCGCGCCCGAACTCTACCTGAAGCGGGCCGTTGTCGGCGGGCTTGAGCGGGTATTCGAAATCAACCGCAATTTCCGCAACGAGGGGGCTGACTCGACCCACAGCCCCGAGTTCGCGATGCTCGAGTCGTACCAGGCCTATTCCGACTATCAGGGGATAGCTGACCTCACGCAGGAACTCATTCAGAACGCGGCGCTCGCGGTGAACCGCGGCACGGAGCGCGAGGGGTCACACACGGTGCTGTGGGCAGATGGCACACTGTTCGATCTGGGCGGCGACTGGGATCGCATCTCGATGTACGGCACACTGTCTGCTGCGGCTGGCCGTGAGATTACCCCCGAGACATCCGTGGCGGAGTTGCGTGAGCTCGCGGATGAGCAAGGTGTCTACGTGACGCTGCCAAATCATGGAAAGCTCGTCGAAGAACTCTGGGAGCACTTCGTGAAAGACGGGCTCACGCGCCCGACGTTTGTCATGGACTTCCCGGTGGAGACGAGTCCGCTGACTCGGCACCACCGAACGATCCCTGGCGTGGTGGAGAAGTGGGACCTCTACGTGCGCGGCTTTGAACTCGCCACCGGCTATTCCGAGTTGGTCGACCCAGTGGTGCAGCGTGAGCGCTTTGTGGAGCAGGCGGCGCAGGGTGCGCAGGGCGACGACGAAGCGATGCGGGTGGACGAAGAGTTCCTGCGCGCACTGGAGCACGCCATGCCACCCTCGGGCGGTATGGGTATGGGCATGGATCGCCTGCTGATGGCACTCACGGGGCTCGGGATCCGCGAGACCATTCTCTTCCCCCTCGTGAAGTAGGCGCGTTTCCCGGGCACACCTTGTCACTCGAGACCCCCTCGAGATAGGGCGTTAGTGGCTGTTTCCTGCTCCTGAAGGAGCCACTTGCGCCCGAAGCGGCGCGACTCGACCTCCACTGCCACTGAACCCCCATCATGGTAGGGCGCTAGTGGTTGCTTCCTGCTCCTGAAGGAGCCACTTGCGCCCTATCCGTTGATTGGGTGAGCAAGTCCCAGTCGTCGCTCACAGCGAACCGGGCCTCCGCCGACAGCTCACTTTTTCCACAGCGCAAAGTTCGCCCCTCCAGGACGGTCGGCTGCCAGGCACTATCGGGAGCATGCCCCAACGGAGAACTAGCATTTCTGATCACCTCACCCACCCAACTTTCACCGTTGCTGAAGCGCACTCTGCGGGGGTTTCGAGGGGAGTGCTGCGCCACAACCGTTTTGCCACCGAGTTTCGCGGTATCCGCAGTGCGCTCTCAGCGTCAGGGGAGAATGACACGCTTTTCGAACGGACACTGCACCAAGCCCGGGTGTTTCACCCGGCACTTCGCCCCGGTGAGGCATTTAGTCACACCACCGCCTTGTTGCTCATGCGCTGCCCGATCCGCTGCGATCGGTCTCTTCACGTAACCACTCCCGGCACGGATCTCCGTCACAGACGCCCGGGTGTCCTTGGGCATCGATCCACTCGGCCGTTCATGACCTGCCAAAGTGCCGAAGGGATGCCCATCGTGCCCCCATCACGGGCTCTCGGCCAGGCGGCCTCGATTCTGTCATTTCGCGAGCTTGTTGTGGCGTTTGACCACCTGCTGAACGAGAGTCGTTCGACGCATCGAACTGGCGGTCTGCCACCTGTCGATCCCGAAGCAGTGTTGCGGGAGCATGCCGGGCATGTAAGCAAGCGCCTTCGCGCGGCGTGCCAATTCGCACGCTTCGGCTCTGAGTCGCGCATGGAGACACTGACTCGGCTCGAGCTCGCGCGTGTGGGCTTGGCCTCTTCGTTCGAGTCACAAGTGGATGTGTTTGACGACGCAGGCGATTGGATTGGAAGGTTTGACCTAGTGGATCGCCAGCGCAAACTCATCATCGAGTATGACGGCGAACAGCACCGCATAGATCGTAAGCAGTATCTCAAAGACCTCAGGCGTCTTGAACGTGCTCGCGCTGCAGGGTACCGGGTGATCCGGCTGCACCGGGAGGACCTCCTGGAGCGTCCGCTTGACTGGGTGCGAGAAGTCGCTGAGATCCTGAGGCTGCCTTTGCGCCCCGTTGCGCCTGCACTGATGCGGTTCTTTGAGGAAAACAGTCGCTGAGCCGTTCGACCTCGTGAGAGTTGCGGGCCAACAGCGAGTGCCGAGTTCGGGCATGCAGAGCGAAACGGACCGAATTGTGGTGGTGATGAATATGCATTGGGCGCAACTGGCTCTTTCGTGACTACTGAAGGAGCCAGTTGCGCCCACCCAGGTGAACGCGTGCTACCCGAGGGAATGGGAGCCGCAGATCCGGGCGAGCCCGAGAATTGCGTTCGCCCCAGAGCTGCCTGCGCTGCCACGCAGACGTTGCCGGGCGTGAGGCGTCGAACTAGAGCAGGTGACCCCCGCCGGCACCCTTCATGCGGTTGACGAGCTTCTTCACGTCTTGGGCGTGTGCCTTCGAGGTGACGAGCAGCACGTCTGGGGTGTCGACCACTACGACATCCTCCATGCCCACGAGGGCGACCAGTCGGTCGCTCTCCGAGACCACGATGCCGCTCGACGCATCGGAAAGCACCTGCGCGCCGTCGCCCAGTACTGCCAGATCGTTGGATCGGCCGCGGGTGAGGAGGTTCGCGACGCTCGCAAAGTCGCCCACATCGTCCCACTCGAAGTGGGCGGCGACACAGACCATCTTGCCCGCGGCCGCGGCGGGCTCCGCCACCGTGTAGTCGATCGCGATCTTGGGAAGTCCTGGCCACAATTCCTCGCGCACCGCGGCGGCTTGGTCGGTATCCCAGGCTGCCGCGATTTCGCGCAACGAGGCCACCATCTCTGGTTCCGTGAGTGCCATCTGGTCAAGGAGCACGCTCGCCCGCGCGATAAACATGCCCGCATTCCAGAGGTATCCACCGCTGCGCAGATACTCCGTCGCGGTTGACTCATCCGGCTTCTCCACGAACTCGGTCACGTCGTAGATGTCAAACGGCGCAAGATCGCCCCGCGCTCCGCCGCAGGCGATATACCCGAAGCCAGTGGCCGGGTGGCTTGGGTGGATCCCAATGGTCGCGATGTACCCCTGATCCGCAGCCTGCACCGCGGTGCGCACCGCACGCTGAAAGAGCACATTGCCGCGGATCACGTGGTCGGCGGCAAACGAACCGAGGATCGAATCGGGGTCTCGGCGTTCGAGAATCGCAGCAGCGAGGCCGATCGCCGCGGAGGAGTCCTTGGGTTGGCTCTCAGTGACGAGGTTCTCTGCCAGGAGATCGGGCAGCTGTTTGACTACGGAATCGCGATGCGCGTTTCCGGTGACCACCATGAGCCGTTCGGGCGGTGCGAGCGGGGTGAGGCGATTCCACGTTGCCTCGAGGAGGGAGTCGCCGCTGCCGGTGAGATCGAGCAAGAACTTGGGTGCGTTCGCGCGTGAGAGCGGCCAGAGTCGGGAACCCGCTCCTCCGGCAGGGATCACGCAGGTGAAACGGTCGAATGCCGGGGTCTGAGTCATAATCACCAGCCTATCCAGGCGCTCGCATCGCTGGGGTGAGGCTATGCCTTTCGGAGTGTGAGAAGCGCACCGCCCATGTCAATAACCCCTGGCAAATGGTGCCATAATGGATTCGCGCTGTGTTCTGCGGAAATGCTGAAAATGCCTGCTTCATTTTCGCGCATCGGATCCCGGAACAAGTCCGGTGCAACCCGACCCAAGGAGGAAGCTCGTGTCAGCCGAAACCGCGCAGGTCACGCCTGCAGCCGCGAAGAAGATCCGCCCCGGCGGCACCCTCTATCGCGGTAACGAGGGAATGTGGTCGTGGGTGTTGCATCGCATCACTGGTGTGGCCATCTTCTTCTTCTTGCTCGTGCACGTGCTCGACACAGCTCTCATTCGCGTGAGCCCAGAGGCATACAACGCGGTGATCTCGACGTACCAGACCCCGATCATGGGCCTCGGTGAAGTCGGCCTGGTTGGCGCCATCGCGTTCCACGCCCTCAACGGTTTGCGCATCATCCTCGTTGACTACTGGAGCAAGGGTACGAAGTACCAGCGCGCAATGTTCTGGATTGTCATCGCACTCTGGGTCATCGTGATGCTCGGGTTCACCCCCCGTCACCTGATGAACGTCTTCGGGCACTAGGAAAGAGGAGCAGAACTCATGACACTCTCGATTGAACCTCCTCGCTCACAGGCCCCTGCCAAGAAGCGCACCAACTGGGAAAAATGGGGATGGATCTACATGCGCGCTTCTGGCGTGCTGCTCGTCGTTCTCATCTTCGGCCACCTGTTCTCCAATCTCATGGTGGGCGACGGCGTGAAGGCCATTGACTTCGGCTTCGTGGGCGGCAAGCTCGCGAACCCCTTCTGGCAGGTATGGGATCTCCTCCTGCTGTGGCTCGCGCTGATTCACGGCAGCAACGGCATGCGCACCATCGTGAACGACTACGTGGTGAGGCCGGGCCTTGCAAAGGGCCTGAAGATCGCCCTGTTCCTCTCGGCAGCACTGCTGATTCTGCTTGGCACGCTGGTGATCTTCACCTTCGATCCCTGCCCCCCGGGTGCCGACCCCGAGTTGCTTGCCTCGTTCTGCACTGTGTCTTGATCTGACGCAGCCGCTCCCCAGACTTTTCACCGGAAGTTAGGAAACACGTGACCACCAACACCCACCAGGGCGAGGAAGTGACCGTCAAAGACGGCGTCACCTACCATCAGTTTGACGTCGTGATCGTCGGTGCCGGCGGCGCTGGCATGCGCGCCGCGATCGAAGCGGGCCCGAAGGCCAAGACCGCGGTTATCACCAAGCTCTATCCGACGCGCTCCCACACGGGCGCCGCGCAGGGCGGCATGGCCGCTGCGCTGGCGAATGTCGAAGACGATAACTGGGAGTGGCACACCTTCGACACGGTGAAGGGCGGCGACTACCTGGTTGACCAGGACGCGGCTGAGATCCTTGCGAAGGAAGCAATCGACGCGGTCATCGACCTTGAAAACATGGGTCTGCCGTTCAACCGCACGCCCGAGGGCAAGATCGATCAGCGCCGATTCGGCGGCCACACCCGCGACCACGGCAAGGCGCCCGTGCGTCGTGCCTGCTATGCGGCTGACCGCACCGGCCACATGATCCTCCAGACGCTCTTCCAGAACTGCGTCAAGCTGGGTGTCAACTTCTTCAACGAGTACTACGTGCTCGATCTGGTGATGACCGGCGAGGGCAAAGACCGGAAGCCTTCCGGCGTCGTCGCCTACGAGCTCGCAACCGGCGACCTGCACGTCTTCCAGGCGAAGTCGATCGTGTTTGCCACGGGCGGGTTCGGCAAGATCTTTAAGACGACGTCGAACGCTCACACCCTCACCGGTGACGGCGTGGGCATCATCTGGCGCAAGGGCCTGCCGCTGGAAGACATGGAGTTTTACCAGTTCCACCCGACGGGTCTTGCGGGCCTCGGCATCTTGCTCACCGAGGGCGCCCGCGGCGAGGGAGCCATCTTGCGCAACGCGAGCGGCGAGCGGTTCATGGAGCGCTACGCGCCGACCATTAAAGACCTCGCACCCCGCGATATTGTGGCGCGCTGCATGGTGCAGGAAGTGCTTGACGGCCGCGGTGCCGGCCCCCATAAGGATTACGTCTACCTCGACTGCACACACCTGGGTGCTGAGGTGCTGGAGACAAAGCTTCCCGATATCACCGAGTTCGCGCGCACCTACTTGGGTGTGGATCCGGTAACGGAACCGGTGCCCGTGTTCCCCACCGCCCACTACGCCATGGGCGGCATCCCGACAAACGTTCACGCCGAGGTGTTGATGGATAACGACACCGTAGTGCCGGGTCTCTTTGCTGCGGGCGAGTGCGCTTGCGTGTCCGTGCATGGCTCGAACCGGCTGGGCACCAACTCGCTGCTCGACATCAATGTCTTCGGGAAGCGCTCGGGCAACCGTGCCGCCGACTACGCGAATGAGTCCTCGTTCATCGAACTTCCGGCTGATCCGGCGAAGGAGATCCGCGAGCTCGTGGAGATGCTGCGCACGAGCACCGGTACCGAGCGCGTCGCCGACATTCGCAAGGAACTTCAGGAGTCCATGGACCGTGGTGCCCAGGTGTTCCGCACAGAGGAGTCTCTCACCGAAGTGCTCCGCGTGATCAACGATCTGCGCCTGCGCTACAAGAACATCTCGGTGCAGGATCGTGGCAAGCGCTACAACACCGATCTGCTCGAGGCGATCGAGCTTGGCTTCTTGCTTGACCTCGCTGAGGTGCTCGTGTTCACCGCACGGAATCGCAAGGAGAGCCGTGGCGGTCATATGCGAGACGACTACCCGAACCGCGACGACGAAAAGTACATGCAGCACACGATGGCGTACCTCTCGGGCGACCCGCACTCGGCGAACCCTGAAGATCACATCCGCCTGGACTGGAAGCCGGTCGTCATGACGAAGAATGAGCAGGGCGAGTTGAACTACCCGCCGATGGAGAGGAAGTACTAAGCCATGAGCACCGCTACTGCTGAGGCTTCTGCCGCTGTGGCCCCTGAGGCACCACAGCCCTTCAATGTCACCCTGCTCGTTCGCCGCTACGACCCCGAGACGGGTGCAGAGGCGTACTGGGAAGACTTCGACGTGCCGATGTACCCGACGGATCGCATTCTCGACGCCCTGCACAAGATCAAGTGGGATCAGGACGGCACGCTCAGCTTCCGTCGTTCCTGTGCCCACGGCATCTGCGGCTCCGACGCGATGCGCATCAACGGGCGCAATCGCCTGGCGTGCAAGACCCTCATCAAGGATCTGGACATCACGAAGCCCGTCTACGTGGAAGCCATCAAGGGCCTTCCGCTGGAGAAGGATCTGATCGTCGACATGGAGCCGTTCTTCGCATCATTCCGTGAGGTGCAGCCCTTCCTCGTTGCTGGGGATGCCCCTGTGCCGGGTAAGGAGCGCGTGCAGTCGATCGAGGATCGCGAGCGTTTCGACGACACCACGAAGTGCATTCTGTGCGCGGCGTGCACCACGAGTTGCCCGGTGTTCTGGACGGACGGGCAGTACTTCGGGCCGGCCGCAATTGTGAACGCGCACCGCTTCATCTTCGATTCGCGCGACGACAACGCGCAGGTTCGTCTCGACATCCTGAACGACACCGAGGGTGTGTGGCGCTGCCGCACCACCTTCAACTGCACCGACGCGTGCCCGCGTGGGATTCAGGTCACGAAGGCGATCGCCGAGGTCAAAGCCGCGATCCGCACCGGAAAGACCAGCTAACACCAGCGGCATAGACTTGCCGAATGACAACGCCCCGCGAACACGCTCCCTCATCTGAGGGGCTGGACGACGGAGCGTTGCTCGGTTCGGAGCGGATGGGCCAGTGGCGCAGTCAGGGTCGTCAGTGGTGGAGTGGGGTGCGGAGGCTGCGGCCGATGCGCGCCTTCTTTCACTTCGTTGATGTCGGCGGTAACGTCCTCTCCGCGGGAATGAGTTACCAGGCGGTATTTGCGGTCTTCGCAGCACTGTGGGTTGGCTTCGGCGTGCTGGGGGTGTGGCTACGAAGTCGCACCGAACTCCTCGCCTCGCTGATTGAGCAAATCAACCTGCTCGTTCCGGGTCTACTGGGCGAGGACGGGGTTGTGTCGGTCAGTACACTGCTGAGCGAACGCAGCTTCGACTGGACAAGCATTGCCGCAGGTGTCGCGTTGCTCTGGGTCACCATCACATGGTTCACTGGCACACGGCGCTCGATCCGCATCATCTTCGGCCTTGACGTGCGTGAGTACCGTGGGGCGTTCATTCTGAAGGTGCGTGACCTGATCCTGGCGCTGCTGTTTTTCGCTGCGCTCCTGGTATCTGCGGTGCTCACCGTGTTCAGCAGCAACATCACCGAGTGGCTCCTGAGCGTCTTCAACATCAGCCCCGACAACTGGTTGGTCGGAGGATTCGGAGTCACCGCGAGGTATGCGCTGCTCTACGTCTTCGACGTTGCCGTGCTGCTCGGGATCCACGTCTTTTTGGCCGAAGTACGCGTGCGTCGCTGGCACCTCTTGTGGGGGTGTGCATTGGGCGGCGCGGTGTTGCTCGGTCTGAAGGTGCTTGGCACGTGGTTGCTGACCGGCACCTCCTCCAACCCGCTACTCGCCTCGTTCGCTGTGCTCATCGGGTTGCTGCTCTGGTTTAACCTGATTTGTCGCACGCTGTTGCTCACCGCGTCATGGATCGCGACCGGTGTCGATCGGGAACTTGGCACACTGGAGGAATCGGATTCGCGCCGGCTCCGTGAGAAGCGACATTTTCAGCGCTCTCGCCGCTCGGCAAGGAGCTGAGCGACAGTCGCAGGGAGCGCCCGCGCCACGTCGAAAGCGGTAATGGGGCCGCCAGGGCCGCTCTGCTCGGGTTCTGACAAGCGTTCGAGAGACTGTGGATCACCGCTGGCCCGGCGCGCGGCCGCATCGTGCAAGACCGCAGCGCTGGCACCGAGCGCGCCCAGGAGCTCGTGATCCTCACGCACCGAGTCTGCGTGCGCGGCCACGAGCGCACCGAGGATTCCGGCCAGTACGTCGCCGGTGCCCGCGGTGGCAAGCCAGGGGGTGGCGGGCCCGGAAAGGAAGACCAAGCCGCCGGGCGTCGCAGTGACAGATGTTGAACCCTTCAGGAGCACGGACGCGCCCAGCTTCCCGGCGAGGGTTGTCGCGGCCGTGATGAGCGCGCTCTCGGCTGGCATCCGGTCTCGGCCGCCCCGCCCTCGGCTCGGCCAACCGGTGGGTCGCAGCCCGAGGCCCGCCGCGTTCCAGAGCGCCACAAACTCGCCGCGATGGGGTGTCAGTATGAGGGGCGCTCCGGCGTGATCCCGCACTGGGGTACCGTGCGAGGCGACCCTGCGCGGAGCGCGTTCGGTGCCCCCGTACGATTGCGCGCGATCCACCACCAGATCTAACGCCCCGGCATCGACGACCACCGGCGTGTCGCCCACAAGGAGCGCTCGCAACGCCGTCCGCTCCTGCTCGGAGCGTTGGGTGGGATCGGTGCCTGAGCCGATCAGCCAGGCATCTGAGGGCACGTGGGCTGAGGTCGGGTCGGCGAGAAACACCGTCTCAGGGCGCGCGGCGAGGATCGCTGCCGCAGGAGAAGGGAGGCCGAGCGTTGCTGCGATGTCGTCAACGGGCGGGGTGAAGCGCACCAGACCGAGGCCGGTGCGCCATGCCGCTTCTGCCCCGAGCACCGCCGCCCCGGGGTAGGCGGCGGAACCGGTGCGCAGGCTGAGTATCCCGCGACGGTACTTGTCGTCGGTGCTGCTGGGTTCCACCAAGAGGGCCGCGGCCTGCTGGAGGCCCCAGCGAACCGGGGTGCCGGCACCGAGCGTATGCTCCGATTGGTCTCCCGCGCGCCGCGCCCGACGGGCGCGCTCAGTGTTCACGATCCGATCTCGAGAAGATACGAGCGCAGCCCATGCTCAATGCGGTGCAGCCTGTCCGTGGCGACGGCGCGACGCTCGCTGGCGGTCCCCACGGCGCTCACTACGTCGAGGTACGCCTTCAGCTTGGGTTCCGTGCCGCTCGGCCGAATCATCACGCGTGAGCCATCCGTGAGGTCGTAGGCGAGCACATTGGCGGGCACCGCCGAGTGGCCAGGCTGCAGGAAGTCGCGAATCCGCGAGACCCCGATGCCATCGAAGCGAGTGGGTGGGGCGTGGCGCACTCGTTCGGCCAGCGCTGCGACCGCCTCCGGAGACTCGAGTCGCACTACCACCTGGGTGCTCGCGTAGTGCCCAAATAGCTCGCTGGCTTCGTCGAGCAGTTGCCAGACGGTGCGACCCTCGGCGTGCAGTTCGCAAGCCATCGCGCAGGCTTCCGCCGCTGCCGAGATGCCGTCTTTGTCATGAACGACACTCGGGTGGGTGAGATAGCCCAGGGCCTCCTCAAAGCCGAACACGAGATTCGGCACTCGAGAGACCCATTTGAAGCCCGAGAGAGTCTCGACGTGATCGAGTCCGTACGCGCGGGCAATCGAGCCGAGGGCGGGCGAAGAAACGATGGTGTTGGCGAGCGCCCCCGTGAGGGGGAGACGCGCCGAATCCGCCGCGCGGCGTGCCCGCTCTGCCGCGCGCCACCCGAGAAGTGTTCCGAGCTCATTGCCCGTGAGACGCCGGTAGCCCGATGGCTCGTCGGCGTGCGGGGCGGCGATGGCGAGGCGATCCGCGTCGGGATCGTTCGCGATGATGAGATCGGCGTTGCACGCCCGAGCAGTCTCGTAGGCCAGATCGAGCGCTCCCTCTTCTTCGGGGTTGGGGAAGCACACCGTGGGGAAGGTACTGTCTGGCCGGTCTTGCAGGGCGACCGTCGTCACCGGGGGCAGGCCGGCCGCGGCGAATACCCGTTGAGCCGTGGTGGATCCCACGCCGTGTAGGGCGGTGTAGACGATCTTGGGGGCGGATGTCGGCAGCGGGCCAGGGTAGCCCGCGAGAAGCGCGTCCGCGGTGCGTGCGACGTACGCATCTGCGAGCTCGGGGCTGGCGATCGTGTAGTCAGTGGATCGGGGCAGCTCGGAATAGGGCAGCGCACCGCACGTTTCAATGAGCGCCGCGATTTCGGCATCGCTGGGGGGTGCGATCTGCGAACCCTCGTCTGCGTCACCGAGGTACACCTTGTAGCCGTTGTCGCGCGGGGGATTGTGGCTCGCGGTGATCATGACGCCCGCGGAGAGACCCAGGTGGCGCACCGCGAAAGCGGTCACCGGAGTGGGCAGGGGCTCGGGGAGGAGGACGGTTCGCACCCCGGCACCCGCCATGATCTCAGCAGTATCGCGCGCAAACACCTCGGAATTCACCCGACCGTCGTAGCCGATCACGATGGACGGAGCGGTGGCGGCGGTGCCCTCGCGAGCGCGTCGATGCAGGTATTCGGCGAGACCAGCCGAAGTCTGCGAGACGACGACCCGATTCATGCGCCGCGGGCCCGCTCCGATTTCTGCGCGCAACCCAGCGGTGCCAAAGGCGAGTCGACCGGCAAATGCGTCGCGGAGCGCGCTCGCAGACTCGGCATCACCCTGAATTGCGCGGGCGAGCAGACCCTGGGCCTCTGCTCGGGTCTCAGGGTCGGGGTCGTTCGCGATCCACTGCGTGACATCTGAGACCAGAGCACCGAGATCGGCTTCGCTCATGTAATTCCCTTGTCTCGCCCGACGCTCGCCGGGGCCGTTTGATTGAAACAAACTACCACGCGGCGAAGCGCGGAGACTGGCAGCGCGGCGGCCAGATCACGCGATCCGGGAGGCCGGACTATGCGAGTGACAGGAAGAGCTTCTCGAGCTCACCGGCATCGAGTTCGCCCTCTCCGTCCGGGCTCGTGAGGCACTCCTTGAGCGCGGTCGAGACCACCAGGTACCCGGCGCGGTCAAGCGCCTTGGAGACAGCGGAGAGCTGCTGCACGACATCGCGGCACGGTGCATCTCCTTCTACGAGTGAGATGACGGCGGCCAGTTGCCCGTGGGCACGGCGGAGACGATTCGCGATCTTGCGCTGTGCATCGACCACATCTGTTGACTTTTCGGATTCCATGACCCAATGATACCCCCGTGGGTATCGTGCTAACATACCCCCGAGGGTATTTTGCTTACCAACAAGGAGGAATTGGGATGTGTCGACCAGTGAACTGCAAGACGTGCGGAAAGACCACCTGGGCTGGCTGTGGCCAACACGTGGCCGGAGTGAAGGCTACCGTGCCGTCTGGCCAGTGGTGCAATGGGAAGCACACGCAGCGAGAGATTGACGAAGCTCGCGCCAGCAGCGGTGGCGGATTCTTCTCCCGGATGTTTGGCCGCTAATTCCGTCGGCCAGAATCTTGACGATTTATACCCTGGGGGGTATTCTTGAATTATGACAACCATGAATCTGACACTTGAGAACTTCGAAGAGACGGTTTCCCGGGAGGGCATCGTCATCGTCGATTTCTGGGCCGCCTGGTGCGGCCCATGCCGCGCATTCGCGCCGGTGTTTGAAGCGGCGAGCGAGACTCACGCAGACATCACATTCGCGAAGGTCGACACCGAAGCGGAACAGCAGCTCGCTGCCGGTTTCCGCATCACCTCAATTCCTACCCTGATGGTGTTCCGAGACGGCATCATTGTCTTCAGCCAGCCAGGCGCGCTTGCGGCACCGCAACTCGAGCAGGTCATCGCGGGCACCCGTGAGCTTGACATGGACGATGTGCGCCGCCAGATCGCCGAGCAGCAAACGCAGGAGCAGCCTGCGTAAGAATGGTCGTGTAGACATACATCACCAGTCAACCACTGCATCCACATCACCCCCCCTATATACGAAGGAGAACACCATGTGCGCACGAATCACCTGCAGCAGCTGCGGTAAGCCGACCTGGGCCGGTTGCGGCCAGCACGTTGAAGAGGCGCTGGCAGGCGTGTCTGAGGCGGACCGCTGCCACTGCAACGGCTAATTCACCTCACCTGTAACTGAGTCGCCCGGTTCCTAGAGCCGGGCGACTCATGTATTTGGTCAGCGCATCCGCAGCGCGCCAGGGAGCACGCGGGCGGTGAACCCGGTCACCTCGCCCACGGCTTCCCCGTCGATTTCGAACAGCACCGGCTGCGTGAGCGTCACTCGTGCCGACCTCGCCTGGCGAAGCTGGATGGACTCCGAGCTCTGCGCCTCTGAATCGTCCCGACGCATCTTGCGCAGGATGCCGTTGTCCCAGACAAGATTGCGAAGGGTATCGAGCCAGTCCACGACACCCTCGGCCCGGAGGAGCATGAGATCGAGGAGCCCGTCGTCGAGAAGTGCGTCGGGAAGAAGAGCCGCGCCACCCTGCAGGGTGCCGCAGTTTGCGATGAGAAGCGTGTGGCCACGGTCAGGAACAGCGTCACCCTCGTCGGTGCTGATGCTGAGATCCACTGGCTCGCTATTTTGGAATGCCCTGCCTAGCGACTCCACGTAGGCAAGCCACCCGGCGCGTGCCTTGAGCTCATCGTCAGTCTCGGCGATCATCTGGGCATCGATGCCGAACCCCGCCATGACGGTGAATGCGTGACGCTCACGTCCAGTCTCACGTTCGAGCACCAATTCACCGATGTCGATTGGTCGCGCGCGTCGTTCGAGCACCCGCGCAAATGCCTGCTTCGGATTGTTGAGCGGAACGTCGAGATTGCGCGCGAAGAGATTGCCGGTTCCGAGCGGAATGATGCCGAACTCGGGACCGCCTGCATCGGCCGTGAGGCGTTCGACGACCGCACGAACGGTGCCGTCGCCGCCTGCGGCCACGACCACCGTGCACCCCGCGTCGATGGCGTCTCCCGCGGCATCTTGCCCCGGACTGTCGACCGTCGTCGCGAACCAGTGCACCTCGGCGGGGGTGAAACCCGTCTCGCTCACCGCCTCGGCGAGCGCTGTGCGCAGGTCGTCTTCCTCGGCCTTTGACGGGTTCCATACCAGTCCCATGACATCGCCCATGCGCAGATCCCTTCGCCATCACCGCGGAGATGCAGCGGTGTTGAACCGAGCGTAGCGTCTGGCGCGCGGGGTTAGCGCAGTTGGTGAACGATTCGCGCCAACATGACACCGAGCCGCTCGGAGGCTGCCCGCCCCACCTCGAGTACCTCGAGGTGATTCAGAGGCGCCTCTTGGATACCGGCCGCGGGATTCGTGATGAGCGATAGTCCCAGCACCTCCATGCCGCTTTGACGCGCCGCGATTGCCTCCAGTGCGGTCGACATCCCTACGGCGTCACCACCGATGAGCTGCAGGTAACGCACCTCAGCCGGGGTTTCGAAGTGCGGGCCGGGAAGCTGCACGTACACTCCTTCACCGAGGCTCGGATCCGTGCCCTGCGCGAGTTTCCGAAGCCGCTCCGCGTACAGGTCGGTGAGGTCGATAAACTCGGCACCCTCAATCGGGGATGCTCCGGTGAGGTTGATGTGGTCGCTGATAAGGATCGCCTCGCCTTCGCCCACCTCCGGATCGAGCCCGCCCGCCCCGTTCGTGAGCACCATGATGCGCGCGCCCGCCGCCGCCGCCGCGCGCACTCCGTGCACCACCGCGCGCACGCCGTGCCCCTCATAGAGGTGCGTGCGGGCGCCAATGATGAGCACATGCCGACCGTCCGTGAGTCGGAGCGAGGTGAGCTTGCCCGTGTGGCCCCCGACTGCGGATGCGCGAAACCCTGGTACCTGATCGGCCGGGATCTCGGCGACGATCTCGCCCAGATGGTGAGCGGTCTCGCCCCAGCCGCTCCCCAGAGTGAGGGCGATGTCGTGCTGCACCACTCCGGTCAGCTCGGCGATGGTGCGGGCTGCCTGTTGGGCAAGGTCTTGGGGAGAAAGGAGAGCTGCGTCAGTCATGGTTTCTAGCCTAGGCCCGTGCCGAGCCGCGAACGGGGAGACGGCGGCCCGATAGGCTGAGAACCGTGTTCTCCACCGATGAATTGCGTCCCCGCGCGGGCTCTGGGCTGGGAAATACTCGGGTGAGAGTCGTCGGTGCCGGGCGCATGGGCACGGCAATTGCCAGGAGTCTTCGCGAACTCGGTATCGAGGTGAGCGGACCTGCGGGCCGCGGCGATCGTGGCGAGGAAGCCGATATCGTCTTGCTCGCGGTGCCAGATTCAGCAATACGAAATGCCGCAAGGCTCATCACGCCGGGGGCGCTCGTCGGTCACTTTTCTGGAGCCACCGAACTCTCTCCCCTTGCTCCGCATGAGGCATTCAGTGTGCACCCGCTCACCAGCGTTGTTGACGCTGCACACGACTTCCGTGGGGGGTTCGCGGCAATCGACGGAACGACACCCCGAGCCGAACAGGTCGCGAGGGATCTCGCAGGCCTGCTCGGTATGCGGTCATTCTGTGTCCGCGATGCGGATCGAGCCGCCTACCACGCGGCCGCATCGATGGCTGCAAACTTCCTCGTCACCGTCGAGGGCGCGGCGGAGCAACTGGCGAAGACCGCCGGCGTGGGCAGGGAAGCCCTGGTTCCGCTTGTGCGCAGCGCGGTGGAGAACTGGGCAGAACGCGGCGCAGCGGCGGCACTCACCGGGCCGATCGCACGCGGAGACAGCGAGACAGTTGCGCGGCAGCGCCACGCGGTGGCTGAGCGCACACCGGAGCACTTGGCGTTGTTTGATGCGCTCGCCGCGGCCACCCAGCACTTGGCAGATCCATCGCGAAGCGGAGAAGACGCATGAGGGTTGTTCGTACGGTTGCCGCTTTGCGCGAGGCGCTTGCTGAGGCCGGGGCAGGAGGTGTCGGGCTCGTCCCCACCATGGGGGCGCTGCACGAGGGGCACCTCTCGTTGATCCGGGCGGCACGGCGGGATCACGAGCACATTGTAGTCTCCATCTTCGTGAATCCCACCCAGTTCAACGATGCCGCGGATCTCGAAACCTACCCGCGCGATGAGACGCGTGATGTCGAGCTCGCCGCCTCCGCAGGTGCGAACCTCGTCTTCGCGCCCGAGATCGCCGAGATGTACCCCGAAGGCTTCGTGACGACGGTCCGCGTCACGGGACGCATCACCGAGTCGCTCGAGGGGGCGATGCGTGGCAGTGCTCATTTCGACGGTGTCGCTACCGTCGTCGCCAAGCTCCTGATCGCGGCCAACCCCGACTCGGCGTACTTCGGAGCGAAGGATGCGCAACAAGTGGTCGTGGTGCGACGCATGGTTGCCGACCTCGGCATTCCGACGCGGATCGTCAGTTGCCCTACCTCCCGGGAAGAGGGCGGACTTGCCAGATCCAGTCGAAACACTCGCCTGTCGCCTGCGGCACGATTGCGCGCGCTCGCCATTCCGAGCGCTCTGCGCGAGATTGAAGCGGCACTGAGTTCGGGTGAGGCCCGCGTCGACGTACTGCGAAGGCGAGCGCTGACGGTGCTGCGCGCCCAGCACATCGAACCCGAATACCTCGAGATTGTGGATCCTGACGGACTCGAACTTCTCGAGACAGTGACCCGATCAGCGCTCTGTGTCATCGCCGCTCAGGTCGAAAACGTTCGACTCATCGACAACCTTCTGCTCGTCCCCGCGCCCGCGATCGACGCCGAGCGGTAACCTGGGTGACACAGCCGGGTGACTCTCCTGGCGTTCGCATCACGTAGCCGGAGGTTGCTCAGTGACTCGCCCAAGACTCACGATTCCAGGTCTCTCTGAGATGAAGCTCCGCGGCGAGCAGATCGTCATGGTGACTGCCTACGATTTCCCGAGTGCTCGCATGGCGGATCGAGCGGGCGTCGATGTTGTTCTCGTCGGCGATTCGGGGGCCCAAGTGGTGCTGGGGCGTGATTCTACCGTCGCGATCAGTACCGACGAGATGATCATGCTGTCGGCGGCCGTTCGTCGGGGAATCTCGGAAGCGCTGCTCGTGTGTGACGTGCCCTTCGGTTCGACCGAACTCTCCGACTCGCAGGCGATCGAGACAGCGATCCGCTTCGTGAAAGAGGCGGGTGCCGATGCGGTGAAGATCGAGGGTGCGACACCGGAACGACTCAGCCGCATCCGCGCGATCACGGCGGCGGGCATTCCCGTGGTCGGGCACATTGGTCTCACCCCGCAAACGGCGACCGCGCTCGGGGGCTTTCGCGCGCAAGGTCGGACGGTTGAAACCGCGACCAGATTCGTGACCGAGGCGCTCGCCGTTGAGCAGGCGGGAGCGGTCGCCCTCGTCGCCGAGGCGGTACCCAGCGACATCGCGTCGCTCGCGACACCAGAACTGCGCATCCCGGTGATCGGCATCGGTGCGGGTCCCGCCGACGGTCAGGTGCTCGTCTTGCACGACCTGCTCGGCATGACCGAAGGGCACACCGCGAAGTTTGTGAAGCAATTCGCCACCATCGGAGATGACATGGTCGCGGGGATCTCGGCGTATGCCGCGGAAGTACGCGGCGGCGTCTTCCCCGCGCCCGAGCACCAGTACCCCGTTGACCCGCAGGTGGTCGAGGCCGCACGCGCGGCGCTCGCGCAGGCTGCGGCGGGGCGCTAGGCAAGAGGAACGGCCCGGGCACTGCGCCCGGGCCGTTCCTCTGATGCTCTGGAGCGAAGTGTCTAGCCGACACCCTCCATCATTTCCGTGTGTGTCTTTCCGACTCGAGTGAGCACCTCGGGACGGTTCCTCTTCAGCCACCAGAAGCGAGCAAACGCCAGCAGCATTGTGCCGAGGAAGAGGTAGGGAAGTACGTTCAGCGGGAACGCGGGTACCGGCCACACATTGGCGAAGAACACGTATGCCATCGCAGCAATCGAGACCACGGCGCACACCCAGACCAGTCGGTTGGGGATGCCTGCACGCTTCGTGTAAATGACGCCAGCGATGGCGACCAAAGCGTAGGCAACCATGTAGCCATACGTCGCATACGTATCGACCCACACCACAATATCCATCGGGTGGGCGCCGATCAGGAGCAGGACGATATCCAGCAAGATCGCAGCCGGGCCAGCAACGAGCAACACCCGGTGAGGAGTGAGGTGGGTTTCGTGAGTGCGGCCAAACCGTTCGGCAACGACACCTTCCTTACCCATCACGTACAGAATTCGGCCGACAACGTTCAGCGGAGCCACCACCACTGCGAAGAAGGAGGCTGCCACACCAAACACCAGCACGGGGGCGAACCACTCCGGCATCCCGATGCGGTCGTTGATGGCCTGCAGTGGGCTCGCTACCTCGCCCAGTTCGTCGCCGAGTACAGCAATCTGTGTGTACGCGGCAAATACGTAGAGTACGCCCACGACGACCGCGCTCCACATGATGGCGCGTGGAATAGCGGTCTTGGGGTTTCGGGCCTCACGGCCAAGTGCGTCCGCCGATGAGAAACCTACGAATCCGAGGATGCCGAGCACCATGCCAGCTGCGACACCCTGGAACGGCACGCCCTCGAAGCTGAACTGACCGGGATCCCAGGCATCTGCGCCCAGCCAGACCAAGGCGGAGACGAGAAGCACGATGATGATGAAGACTGAAATCAGCTCCAAGACCAGGGAGACGCGGGCTGACATTCGGATGCCGATGATCGTGAAGAAGGTGGCAAGCCCGCCGATGACAATGGTGAGCACGATCAGCCAGATCGTGCCGGTCGCCGGAATCCCAAAGATCTGAAGAAGATCTGACATGTACGACACGGCACCGCCCAGCGAGCCGGCAGCGATACCCCACGAGCCGATGAGCAGTGCGACGCCGGCTGCGAAGGCCCCCGTGGGGCCGAGGCCCTTTGCCACGTAGGTGTAGAGAGAGCCTGCCGAGGCGTGACGCCTCGCGAACATCGAGACGATGTATCCGACGCAGAGTATGACAATCGTTGCGAGTATGAATGCGTAGATCGTGCCGCTCCCGGCGCCGAGGAAAATCGCGGCTGCCGTAAATGCGATGACCGCGCTGGGTGCGATGCTGGCGATGGCCTGTGCTGCGAGCTCCGGACCAGACATCACCCCTTCGCGAAGACCGGCATCGGTCTTTCGGGTGGTGGTTTGTGACATATTTCTCTCCTTCGAGAACTGAGTAGTGGGTGGAACGGTTAACCGAAGTGTTACGGAATGAGCAGGGTGCGCAGCACCCCGCCTGCTTCCAAGTCGTCGAGCGCTTCGGCGGCCTCTGCCAGCGGACGTCTCCCCGAGATCAGCGGATCGAGCTTGAGTTGGCCATCCATGTACCGGTCAACGAGCGCGGGGATGTCTATCGAGGGGCGAACGGAGCCATAGTTGGAACCCAGGATCCGCTGGTCTGCTTCTGCCAGCACAAGAGGCTCAAATGATGCCTTGGCTCCGGTGGGCGGGAGGCCGACGATAACGGCTGCGCCACCGAGGCCGAGCATTTTGATGGCCTGCTCGGTCGTGACGGTGCGCCCAATGGCATCAAAGGCGTAGTCGACACCGTCAGGAATCAATTCGAAGAGCTGCTCGACCGCATCTCTCTCGGTCGAGTCGATTCGGTCAGTTGCGCCGAATTGCAGCGCCATGAGGGTCTTCTCGGGCACAATGTCGATCGCGATAATGCGTTCTGCGCCGGCGAGTTTGGCACCCTGCACCACGTTGAGACCAACCCCACCACAACCGATGACCGCGACGGTGGATCCGGGCTCGACGGCAGCGGTGTTGAGTACAGCGCCGACTCCAGTCGCGACCGCACACCCCACCACTGCGATGACATCGAGGGGGGCATCGTCTCGCACCTTAATTGCGCCGGAGGCCGGGACGACGACCTCTTCGGCGTAGGACGACACCCCCAGGTAATGGTGGAGAGGTTCGTCGCCGACGCTCAGTCGGGACGTGCCATCAAACAGAACGCCTTTGGGGGATACCAGCGTGGCAACTTTCTGGCAGCGAGCCTCGTGCCCCTGCAGGCAGTATCGGCATTCACCGCATGGCGGCACCCAGCTGAGCACCACGTGGTCTCCCACTGCCAGCGAGGTCACCCCTTCGCCCAGCTCGACCACGGTGCCAGAACCCTCGTGCCCCATGACCAGTGGTGCCGCGGCATCCCACTCGCCACGCTTCACATGAAGGTCGGAATGGCACACTCCGGCGGCGGCGATCTTCACACGAACTTCGCCGGCGCGGGGCGGCGCGAGGGTGACCTCTGCGACCTCAACGCGGGTCTCAGGGTTTCGAAAAATGATGGCTTTCATGCGGCACTCCTTTGTTCGCTGCGGTCCGCTGGGCAACTCGGCATCATGTCCTGCTGAGATCGTACGGATCCGCGGGGAGGACTGTCACTGGCCTATGTGTCGACGAATGTGATCGCGAATAGACCATTGGTACAATTGGTGTATGGCATTGGACCTCACCGCGGTGGTGCGCGCGATCGGCGGCGAATGCCTCGCCGGGCGACTCCCAGATCGCACGCTCATAGATGGCCTCGCGACGCTCGATTCATACGTCGTCATCGGCAATCCCCGCTATGCCACGCTGATTACGGGCGATACCGCCGAGCTCACACAGAGGCTGGAAGCGGGAGGACCGGACGAGGCTGCGCTCGCCGGTGCGGTCTTTGTCAGCGTGGAGGATGGCCGTTCTCTCCGCGACACCCCGCAACGACACGGGATGACGGCGATCCTCGGCACAACCGTCGCGCCCGATGCCCTGCACGCGCGGCTCTCCGCACTGGTTGCCGAAGACCAAGCTGCAGTGGATCGCCTCGTGACCGCAGGGATGAAGGTGCTGACGCAGGTCGCGCGGCGGGGCGGCGTCAGCGCGGTCGTTGTGGAGCTTGCGCGGCAGATCGACGGATGGGCAGTGCTGCTCGATGCGCACGGGCAGCTGATCGCCAGCGCTGGGGCCGGGCGACTCCACATTGAGGATGCGGTTGCGGTGGCGTTCGGGCGCCCCGTGAAGATCCGGCACCCCGGCCTCCAAACCCACCAGGTCGGATCGGATCGCGATCTGGTGGGCTACCTGGTGATCTCCTCGCGTTCCCGTTTGATCAGTCGCAGTCGAGACCTCGGTCAGCAATCCTCGGCTCTCTGCGATCTCCTGCTACGGAGTCACAATCCTTCCCTCACGAACAGTCTGGGCCGCGAGGTGCTCCTTGAGACGCTGCTCCATGGCGGCGAGGCTGCGGGTGCGCTCCTGCGCCGCTGGGGAGTGCACGAGACGAGTCTCACGGCGTTCGCGCTCGGCACGAAGACGAGAACGGTTGATCTCGATCGGCTGGCCGCTCGGTGGCTTGACGAACTTGGGGCAGAACACGTGTTTTTTGGAAATCCTGGCCCGATCATCGGTTTCGTGCGCGATGAACTCTCGGAGGAGCTTGAGGTGCGCGCACTCGCCTTCTCTCCGCTGGGAGGTGACCTCATTTCTCTCGGGCTCGCGAAGCCCGCACCGGTGGACGCGCTCGAGCGCGGTGCCGTGCAGGCGCGACAGGCATTGCGCACCGCAATGGACACGGAGCGTGCGGCGCTCCGATACTCCGAAATTGCGACGGTCGAGTATCTCCTTGAGGGGGTCGCGGGCGATGCCGCTGCGCAGCTTTCGACGCTGCTGGATCCGCTGCGTGGTGAGGACGGTGAGCACGGGGTGCTGACCCAGACGCTCCGGGTGTTCCTCACGGAACACGGCGGGCATCGGGCGAGCGCGAGCGCGCTCGGGATCCACCGGCACACGCTGACCGGGCGTATTCAGCGCATTGAGCATCTCACCGGACTCTCGATGGGACTCGCTGACGACCGGGCGGCCGCGTGGATCGCGCTCCGCGCCTCAGGTCACTAGGGCTACAGTGGAGGCTTCGAGTCGCGGATGCGGGAAGCGGGGAGACGAGATGCGGGCGGAGCGGATCCAGCTCATCGAAGAGCTGATTGAGGTGGGGCGAGATGCCGTGTCGCGCGGGCTGGTACTCGCCAGCGGTGGCAATCTCTCGGCCCGGCTGTCGGAGGATCGGTTCATTGTCACCGCTTCGGGAACGTGGTTCGATCGTTTGACTCGCGACGATTTTTGTGAAATGACTCTTTCGGGCGAGGTCACCGAGGGCTCGCCGACACCGTCGAGCGAGTGGCGCCTGCACCAGCGCGCCTATGCCGCGCGCCCAGATGCCGAGTGTGTGATCCATCTCCACCCGCACCACGCGGTGGTGCTCGCAAGCCTCGGTCACCCCATTCGGTTACTCACTCTCGACCACGCGCTGTATGTCGGCTCGGTGGGGGTGACCCCCTTTTATCCCAACGGGTCTGATGAACTGGCGGACTCTGCGGCGGAGCAGCTGCGGGAGCACGACTGCGTGATCATGCAGCACCACGGGTGTTCCGTCGTGGGCGACACGGTGCGTGACACCTACCGTCGCGCCCTCAACCTGGAAGACGCCGCGAAGGCCACCGCGCTGGCGCTGCAGCTGGGAGACACGACGACCACCTTCCCGGCGCGCGCAGACACGACGCACGCGTAGCGCGGCCCGCCCGCGCGATCAGCGTGTGGTCAGAGAGTGATCGAGAACTCGCGGGAGCGATCCCAAGGTTCAGCCCACCCCACCGCATCAAAAATGCTGGACAACAGCATGCCCGTGAACCCCCACACGGTATGGCCCCCGAATTGGGGCCCGAGTTGAAAGCCCGCACCGCGGAAGGCGTGAGCTCCCCTCTGCAACACCGAGGTGCCGCGAGCTGCAGGGCGCAACAACTCAGCAACCGGAACGCGAAAGACCTCCACGGACTCAGAATGGTCTGCGGCCACGGGGCTCGGAAGATGCCACCATCCGATGACGGGAGTGACAAGATTGTTGCTCACTGGAATGTGGATCGCGCGCATGGAGCCGATGATCTCGACCCCCGCCGGGTTCAACCCGGTCTCCTCCGCAGCCTCTCGCAGCGCGGTCTCTGCAAGGTTCGCGTCGCCCGGATCGACCCCGCCTCCCGGAAAGGCAATCTGCCCCGGGTGGTGCCTCATGTGGTCTGCGCGACGCGTCAAGAGCACGTCGAGTTCCGACGATACGGTCAGCCCACCGTTGGGCCTGGCGGGCACCTCATCGAGTGCGCCGAACAGGATGAGTACCGCAGAATGACGAAGTTCTCGGCTCAAGGTCGTGCTGGTCTGCGGCGATACTCCGGAATCGAACCCCTTCGCGAGCGCGGCAGCGAGTTGACGCCGTGCCTCATCCGCGGTGTTCATCATTCGCTACAGACTAGCCCTCGATGAGCAGATCCCCGATGCCCTCGGGCACGCGCTGGGATCTGACCCACGGCTGAATCTCGCGTCGCTCCACGCGCTTCATCAGTTCCGTTTCCTCGGCACGCACCTGCGTGAGCACCGTGATCACCGCAGCTTGTTCTTCGTCGCTGAGGTGTCGAGTCGCAAATCGGAAATCGTCACCGCGAATCGAGTCGTCGCTGTCTCCGGCTCCATCGCGCTTTGCGGCATCGCGCGCGGCGGCATCTGGCGGGAGCGGGGGTGCTGCATTCACGTTTCGCCTCGATCCACCCGCTACAGCGGGATGTTTCCGTGTTTCTTGGCCGGCTGCTCAGCGCGTTTGCCACGCAGACCCCGCAGCGCCTTGATGACCGCCAGACGGGTACCCGCCGGTTCGAGCACGTTGTCGAGTTCCCCACGCTCGGCGGCAAGGAAGGGGCTGGTTACGTCGGCGTTGTACTGAGCAGTGAGCTCGGCTCGGAATGCCTCGACATCGCGCCCCTCGGCCGCGGCCGCTGCGAGCTCCTTACGGTACAGGATATTGACCGCGCCGGCACCACCCATCACCGCGATCTCAGCCGTGGGCCAGGCGATGTTGAAATCAGCGCCCATCTCTTTCGACCCCATCACGATATACGCGCCGCCGTAGGCCTTGCGGGTGATGATGGTGACAAGCGGCACGGTCGCCTCGGCGTACGCATACAGTAGCTTGGCGCCGCGGCGAATCACTCCCTGGAATTCCTGATCGGTGCCCGGAAGGTATCCGGGCACGTCGACGAGGGTGAGGATCGGGATCGAGAACGCGTCGCAGAATCGCACGAAACGGGCGGCCTTTTCGCTGGCATCAATGTTGAGCGTGCCCGCCATCTGGTTGGGCTGGTTGGCGACGATGCCGACGGTACGTCCCTCAACCCGGCCAAAACCGATCAGAATGTTTGGCGCGAAGAGCGGCTGCACCTCGAGGAAGTCGCCCGAGTCGAGGATCGCCTCGATGACCGACACCATGTCATACGGCTGGTTGGGGCTGTCCGGGATGATCGTGTTCAGGCGCCGATCGGCATCAGTGATCTGCAGCGCCGTGTCGCTGTCATAAATCGGCGACTCGGCGAGGTTGTTGTCGGGAAGGTAGCTGATGAGCGCGCGGGCGTAGTCGAGGGCATCGAGTTCGTCGCTTGCCAGGTAGTGCGAGACACCGCTCGTCTTGTTATGGGTGAGCGCCCCGCCGAGCTCCTCGAAGCCCACCTCCTCGCCAGTGACGGTCTTGATCACGTCGGGCCCGGTGACGAACATGTGGCTCGTCTTATCGACCATGATGACGAAATCTGTCAGCGCGGGGGAGTAGACCGCACCGCCGGCGGAGGGGCCCATGACGATGGAAATCTGCGGAATGACACCCGAGGCCATGGTGTTGCGGCGAAAGATCTTTGCGTAGTTCGAGAGCGAGACCACGCCTTCCTGAATTCGGGCCCCGCCCGAGTCGAGAATGCCGAGAATTGGTGCGCCCGTCTTTAGCGCGTACTCCATGGCTTTCACGATTTTCTCGCCGGCTACCTCGCCGAGCGATCCACCAAACGTCGTGAAGTCTTGCGAATAGACGACCACCTGGCGCCCGTGAATCGTGCCGGCGCCGGTCACGACCGAATCGCCCACCGGGCGATTCGCATCCATGCCGAAGGCTGTGCTGCGGTGCTTCACGAACTTGTCAAACTCGACAAACGAGCCCGGGTCGACGAGCGCCGCAATGCGTTCGCGCGCGGTCATTTTGCCGCGGGGATGCTGCTTGGCGGCCGCTGCGGCGTCGCGGTCTCCGACGGCCTCCTGATACTTGCGGCGGTGATCGGCGATCTTCGCCGCGGTCGACGGAGCGTTCGATGTCTCTGATGTCACGGATGCCAGCCTAGCGCGCCGCGCATGCCGCGGGTCGTAGGTAATCGCCAAAGAAGTAGGCTGATTCATCATGGAACTCACCAATACCCGCCACGTCGTGCCGTGCGCCATCTGGATGGACAGCGCGCCATCGACCAACGCAGCGCTGCGCGAGGCCGTGCGCAGCGAAGTACTTCCACACGGCACGCTTATTGCGACCGCCGATCAAACCGCGGGTCGGGGGCGCCTCAGTCGCGAGTGGATCACCCCGCCCGGCACCGCGCTCGCCATCTCGGTGCTGATTCGTGGCTTCGGCGCGCGTGGACTGGGTGTGAGCTGGCTGCCGCTGCTCGCTGGTTCCGCGGTCACCGCAGCGCTGCAGCCGCTCTTCCCTGAGGGCATGCGCGTCGGCGTCAAATGGCCCAACGACGTACACGTGCGGGACGAGGATGATGCCGAGGCCGGGCGACCCGGTCTGAAGCTCTGCGGGGTGCTGTGCGAGATGCTGCCCGACGGATCCGTCATCGTGGGGATGGGCGTGAACCTCCTCGTCCCCGAGTGGGAACTTCCGACCGATCGAGCCACCTCGGTGCTCGCGGCGGGTGGCAGCGTGGGGGGTGCCGAGACGGTCGCCGATCCACTGGGTGCGGAGCTTGCCGACCGAGTGATCGCCGCGCTCGCTGCCGAGCTGTTGCGCCTCACAGCGCTCGCCGCCGATCAGCCGCAGGCCGCTCGCGCGCTGGTGCTGCGGCACTCGCTCACTCTGGGCAGCGAGGTGCGCGTGCACCTGCCCGGCGACGAGGTGGTTGATGGTCGGGCCCGTGGCCTCGCCGATGACGGGTCTCTGCTGGTGGATCTTCCCACCGGTGGGCAGCTGACCGTTAGCGCGGGTGACGTCGAACACCTGCGTTAGCGACACGTCGGCCCAGTCTCGCGCCAGGCAAACGACCGCGAGAGGTCAAAATATGCTCGGAAATGGGCTGCCTGCCCGCATATTTTGACCTCTCGAGGACGAGGGTGGTGTGAGCCTCTTCTAGGCGCGGTCGCCGAGAAGTGGGTATTCCTCACCGAGTGCGTCGATCTGCTCGGTGCTGGGTTCGCCCTCGGAGAAGTCCATCTTCGGTACCGGACGCTTGAAACCGCCGGTGACGATCGCGATGATCACGACGCCGATGGCCAGCCAAATTGCGCCGACAAGCCAGGTTGCTGGCTGGAGTGAGGTCCACAGCCAAATGGTGAGCGCGAACCCAATCAGCGGGGCCACGCCGTAGGCCAGGAAGGCGCGCACGGTGATCGGCTGTCGGCGACCGCCCTTCGGGAAGAGGTAGGTGCGAATGACCGACAGATTGACCATCGCGAAAGCCGCGAGTGCGCCGAAACTGATCATGAAGGCTACCGCCTCGAGGCTGAGGAAAAGTGCCGACAGTGCGAAGACCGAGACCGTCACCGCGGCAACGATTGGGGTGCCGAAACGACGCCCGAGCTTTGCGAGAGGCCTGGGGAGCATGCCGTCGCGACCCATTGCGTAGAGGATCCGCGAGACCGACACCTGGCCGGTCATGCCCGAACCGAATGCGCCGACCACGTACACCGCGACAAAAAATGCGGTGAAGGCCTCGCCGCCGAGAACATCCATCACCGTGACACCCGCTGCTTCGATCTCTCCGGCGGAGAGGCTTGACCATTCCGGTTGGAACGCAAGGCCACCAGCCCAGGAAACGAGGATGAAGAGAAGCCCGCCAGTGAGGGTAGAAAGGATGATCGCGCGAGGGATGTCCTTGCGGGGGTTCTTCGCTTCCTCCGACAGGGTAGAAACTGCGTCGAATCCGAGGAAGGAAAGCGCGAGAATCGCTGCTCCCGAGGCGATCGCGCCGATGCCGCCCTCGCCGAAGGTGAAGGGCTCAATCAAGCTGACTGCTGTGTCTCCGCCGAAGGCTGTCTTGAACGCGAGCGCAACGAACACGACAACGAGGAGTACCGAGAGGCCAATGATGGCGATGTTCAGTTTGTTCACGAGCGTGATACCCAGGATGTTGAACAGCAGCACCAGGAGGAGTGCGACAAGGGTGAACACCCACACCGGAATTGCGGGGAACTGGGTGTTCAGGTAGATCCCGATTAGCATGAAGTTGATCATCGGGATGAACAGATAATCGAGCAGCATCACCCAACCGGTGAGGAAGCCCGCGGCGCCCCCGAACGATTGCTGCGTGTAGGTGTATGCCGATCCCGCAACCGGATAGCGACGGACCATTGCCGCGTAGCTGGCCGCGGTGAACAGCATCGCGACGACCGCGAGGGTGTAGGCCGCAGGAAGATGACCGTCGGTCACCTGGTTCACGATGCCATATGTGGTGAAGACCGTGATGACGGTCATGTAGGTCACCCCGAACAGGGTGAGCCCGGTGAGACCGAGCGCCCGCTTCAGTCGGGGTGGTTCGGTGGGGTGTGACACGTGTACTCCTGAGTGCGGATGGTGGGTGGGGACAGGGTGAAACTAGGAACCGAAGGTGCGCTCTCCGGCGAGCCAGGTGCCGAGCACTTGAATCTCGGGCACCGAGTGCGGGTCGATTGACAGTGGATCAGCCGAAAGCCAGACGAGGTCAGCGACCATGCCGGTTTCGAGCGTGCCGCGGTCGGAGACGAGCGCCTGCCGGGCAATACCCGAGGTGTAGGCGGCGAGTGCTTGCCCGGGCGTGATCCGCTCGCTGGGAAGCCAGGGTGTCGACTCGGGTTCGAGATGGCTGTGCCGCGTCACCGCGGTCGCGAACGCGGGGCGCCAATCTTTGGTCGTCACCGGCCAATCGCTTCCGAAGGTGATCGTCGCGCCAGTGCGAAGCACCGTGCCGATGAGGTACTGCCACCCCTCGCGGTCGTGACCGAGGTGCGGGATCGTGAGGTCGCGCATCACCGCATCGCACTGGGCCCAGTATGGCTCGAAGTTCGCAATGACGCCGATCTTCGCGAATCGCTGCGCGTCTCCCGGGGCGAGCACCGCGACGTGCGCGATGACGTGAGCGCGTTCTCTCGGCGGGTTCCGCGTCGCGGTGGCTTCGAGCGCGTCGAGCGCCAGCCGGTTTGCGGCATCGCCGATCGCGTGCAAATGCAGCTGGAACCCCTCTGCGTCGAACGCGAGCGCCGCGGCGGTCAGCTCGGTTTCGCTCCAGTTGGGCAGGCCGCGCTCGTTCGGGCGATCCGCGTACGGATCCAGCATTGCGGCGGTGTGGCTTTCGATGACCCCGTCGAGGAAGAACTTGATCGTTTCAGCGCTCAAGCGGTCATGCTCCAGTGAGCGGATCTCGTCGCGGAGGCCCACGAACTCTGCGATCTGATCCTGCCAACGCGCGGGGTCGGCGCGGAACGCCAGATTCACTCGGGTGTGGAGCCGCTGCTGTGCAGCGGCGACGCGGTAGGTCTCGACATCCTGCGGATCCACCCAAGCGTCTTGCACCCACGTGGTGCCTTGCGCGGCGTACTCTCGGGTGGCTTGCTCAAGTGCTGCGACGCGCTGCTCTGTCGAGAAGTGAGGGACGACGTGGGCGAGAAAATCGTTGGCTGCGCCCTCCTGCAGGGTGCCCAGTGGGCTGCCGTCGTCGCGCCGCGGAATGCGGCCCAGTGCGGGGTCGGGTGTGGCTGCCGTGATGCCACCCGCGGTGAGCGCAGCCGAATTTACCCACGCGGTGTGGTAATCCCATGCGCGCAGAATCGTAGGGGTGTCGCCGGTCACTTCGTCGAGCCAGCGTGCATCGAAGAGGCCGTCGGTGGCGAACGTGGCGTCATAGCTGCCACCTACGATCCATGCCGCGTCGGGGTGATCGCGTTTCCATGTGGCGACCGCCGCGAGGATCCCTGCGAGGTCGGACGCGTCACGAACCTGGGGCCCCGTGGCCTCGAGGCCGCCGAGCACCGGGTGTGCGTGTCCGTCTCCTATGGCGGGGGCGAGGAGGCCTCCCGCGAGGTCGATCACCTTGGACCCGTGCAATGCTGCGAGCTCGACCGCAGCATCGCCTTCTGCGACGACGCGACCTTCCGCGATGGCCAGTGCCCGCGAGGTGATGACGTGCCCGTGACGGTCGGGGTCAATGATGACGGTTCCGCCGGTGAAAACAGTGATGGACACGAGCGCAGCTCCGTTCCCGGCAGCAGCGCCGGATCGGCGGTCAGGGTCGACCGGAATAAATGAACAGTGTTCGTTAGTGTAGAGCGCATCGACGAACATCGCGAGTTAGCGACACCCAAGTGCGCTAGGTTCGTGACACAAAGGAGGGTGAGTGATGACCGCACCGGCGCGTCGCAGCGGCAGGCCCCGCGAGTCGGTGCTGACGCGCGAACTCATCATGAACACGGCCTTGCGCCTGCTCGACGAGCGCGGGGAACAGGGGGCCGGGATCCGAGAAATCGCCCGTGAACTGGGTGTGCGGCCTTCCGCGCTCTATAACCATGTGCGAGGGCAAGATGACATCATCGGCGGCGTGCGTGAGCTGGTGAGCGACCGGATCGATACCAGTGGATTTGGCGTGCTCCCGTGGAACGAGGCCCTCCACCGCTGGGCGCTCTCCTATCGCAACGCGTTTGCGGCGCACCCACCGACGATCGCGCTGCTCGCGGTGCGACCACTTGAGCCGGGCTTACGCACGAACCACATGTATGACGAAGTCTGTGAGGGACTGATCGAGGCGGGCTGGCCGATTGAGCGAGTGCTGACCGTCATCGTGAGCCTCGAGTCATTCGTGCTCGGTGCGGCGCTCGACGAAGCTGCCCCCGACGATATGTTGGATCCCGGCGAGGGTGCTGGGCTACCCCATTTTCGCTCAGCATATGTCGCGCGTGCGCGCGAGCTCGAGACCCGCGGCATCAGCGCCTCGGGACTCGCGTTTCACACCGGTCTCGACGTGATGCTCGCGGGCCTCAGCGCGGAATTTGCCGCTTTGGTCGCAGCGAAATCTCCGTTGGTGCGCTGACAGCGAGCCCCTGCGTCGCGTGCTACCGGAAAATGATCGTGCGATCTCCGTCGAGCAGCAGGCGGTTCTCTGCGAACCAGGTCACGGCCCGGCGTAGGGTGCGTGCTTCCTCATCCTGACCAAGCTGCTGTAGGCGCTCGGGCGTGTAGGAGTGGTCGACACGAGCCACGTCCTGCTCAATGATCGGACCCTCGTCGAGGTCGGTGGTCACGAAGTGTGCGGTCGCGCCGATGAGCTTCACGCCGCGCGCGTGCGCCTGACGGTAAGGATTCGCACCCTTGAAGCCGGGTAGAAACGAGTGGTGAATGTTGATCGCCCGACCCTTGAGTGCCGCACAAAGCTCGGGGGAGAGGATCTGCATGTATCGAGCCAGCACCACCAGTTCGATCTGCTGTTCTTCGACGATCTCGAGCACTCGCGCCTCGAAGGCCGCCTTCGCCTCGGGCCCGTCCACCACCCGATGCTCGAACGGAACGCCGTAGAAATCGGCGATGTCTCGAACCGTCTCATGATTCGACAGAATGAGCGGCACCTCGATCGGGAGCTGGCCAGTGCGCTGGCGATACAGCAGGTCATTGACGCAGTGCGTCGCGGTGCTCGCAAGCAACAGCGTGCGCGTGGGGCGTCCCACCGTGTCGAGGCGCCAGGTCATGTTGTACCGGGCGGTGACCGGCATGAGGGCGTCGGAGAAGCGCTGCTCGAAGGTCTCCGGCTGCGCAACGGCTTCCACCTGTAGGCGCATGAAGAACCGGCCGGTGTCATCGCTCGCGAACTGCTGACTCTCGGCGATGTTTCCGCCCGCGGCAACCACCGCTCCGCTGATTGCGTGCACAATTCCGGGTCCGTCGATGCAGCTCAGGGTGAGCACCCACTGGGTGCCTGTGGTGGCGGTGGCGTTCATCCCACCAACGTTAGTGGATCACTCCGGGCCCGCTGGTTTCGATGAGGCCGCCCGGCCTTGCCCGGGCCGTCTACCTGCCTGCCCGACCAGCTCGCCCAACGTGCGCTGTTCAACTCAGGGTGCCCTATTCGCGCAAACAAGGCTCCCTGAGGTGAAGAAGGGTGGGTGACCTTACCGAACTCCGTTTCGCGTGCGGATCGCGAGTTCACTGGAAGCCGGAGCGCCGGGCGCAGGTTTCTCGCTCCCAACTCTGGGAAAACCGGGTATCTCCTGACTTATCCAGAGGCTTCCGGAAGCAGGTATGTGGTGGGCCGGCGGCCCGCACCATCAAAGGTATGGAAATGAGACGTAGGCTCAGTGAACTCGGATCGCAGCTTCGCAGTAGAGACCAGATCCTCGCACTGGGAACCTCGGCACGCGAGTTGGAACAAGCTGTGTCCTCGGGCAAACTCAGACGCCTGCGACGCGGGTGGTACGCGGATGGCGAGGTATGGCGAATACTGCATGCCGAAGATCGGCACCTCATGCGAGTCGTGGCGGCCGCGAGGGCAGCCATTCGACAGCCAGTGTTCTCCCACGTTTCGGCGGCGGCACTGCATGGGTTGCCGCTCTACCGGCACGAAGGAACTCGCGTGCATACGATCGGCCCGACCCCCGCCTTCGCGCGCAGTTCGACTCGGGTTCTTCAACATGCGGCCGTGATCGAAGAGGCCGAAGTGCAGTTCATAGGTCCACTCAAGTTCACCTGCCTGGAACGGACGGTGATCGATGTCGCGCGGACTGAATCTCCGGAGCTGTCGGTTGCGTGTGCGGATGCAGCCGCGCGCCTCGCCCGAGAAGGCAGCGAGACTCACCAACAGTGGATCACCACACTCAGTGAGCGACTCGCATCCCAACCGGGCTCACCGGGCAACGCCGCCGCTCGACTGGTGTTCGGGCACGCTGATGGGAGCGCTGACTCAGCGCTCGAGAGCGTCAGCCGACTGTACTTGCGGCTGCTCAGGTTTGAGGTGCGCAGCCAGGTTGAGGTTCCATCGCCAAACGGTGCCACATTTCGCGTGGATTTTGAGCTCGTCGGGTGCGATGTGTTTGGCGAGGTGGACGGCATGGTTAAGTACTCAGACGAAGGGATTCTTCGTGGCCGAAGCCCACATCAGGTGGTGATCGACGAGAAGAGGCGCGAGGACTGGATTCGTGGCACCACAGGCAAGCGGATCATTCGCTGGGGCGCATCAGATCTGGTCTCGCTTGAGACCTTCGCTGGGCTCCTGAGGTCTTACGGGGTTCTGCCTCCGCTCGTGCCACCCCATCCGGGCAGTTCCGGGAGCCTTCTCCGCCTCAAGGGGTCGAATTCACGCAAATGGGGGCCCTTGAGGTGAACAACGGTGGATCAGATCCCCCGTTCGGGGGCGCACCCACAAGCAACACCCACAAGCAACACCCACGAACGACGTGGATCGCGCAGGGGGCCCGCTGGTAAGCTGAGTGATGTCGTGACTGGCGAAAAAGTGGAGTACCACTGGGGAACGACACCTCCATACCTAAGGGCCGCTCGCCTGGGCCGCATGAACCGCGAGACGAACACACCGTGTTCCGACAGGTTCGTGAAAACGGTGCACACTGCGCCGAGGAACATATTCGAGGAGTAGCTATGTCGAACCAGTCCGCATTTTTCAACGAGCCCATTGAGGTCGTAGACCCCGAGATCGCCGAGGTGCTCAAGAATGAGTTGAACCGACAGCGAACCACACTCGAGATGATCGCGAGCGAAAACTTCGTACCGCGTGCGGTGCTTGAAGCCCAGGGGTCAGTGCTCACCAACAAGTACGCCGAAGGCTACCCCGGCCGCCGGTATTACGGTGGGTGCGAGTTCGTTGACGTGGCCGAAGAGCTCGCTCGCGAGCGAGCCAAGAGCCTGTTCGGAGCGGCTTACGCGAACGTGCAGCCACACTCTGGCGCATCGGCGAACGCGGCCGTGCTGTCGGCGATTGCCGAGCCGGGCGACACGATCCTCGGCCTCGAACTCGCGCACGGCGGGCACCTCACCCACGGCATGAAGCTTAATTTCTCGGGCAAGCTCTACAAGGTGGCTTCGTACGGGGTGGATCCCGAGACGTTCCTCGTTGACATGGAAGTTGTGCGTCAGCAGGCGCTCGAGCACAAGCCTAAGGTCATCATCGCGGGGTGGTCTGCCTACCCGCGCACCCTCGATTTCGCGGCGTTCCGCGCGATCGCTGACGAGGTGGGCGCCACACTCTGGGTTGATATGGCGCACTTCGCTGGCCTGGTCGCAGCTGGCCTGCACCCCAACCCGGTGCCGCACGCGCACGTTGTCTCCTCGACCGTGCACAAGACAATTGGCGGCCCACGCTCGGGCTTCATCTTGACGAACGACCTCGAGATGCACAAGAAGCTCAACTCGAACGTGTTCCCCGGCCAGCAGGGCGGGCCCCTCATGCACGTTATCGCGGCGAAGGCGACTGCGTTCAAGCTCGCCGCGACCGACGAGTTCAAGGATCGCCAGGTGCGCACACTCTCCGGTGCAAAACTGCTTGCCGCGGCACTGACGAGCGACGCGTCGAAGGCTGCGGGCGTTGACGTGCTCACCGGTGGCACCGACGTGCACCTCGTGCTCGCAGACCTGCGCACGAGCGAGCTTGACGGTCAGCAGGCGGAGGATGCGCTGCACGCGGTCGGTATTACGGTGAACCGCAACTCGGTGCCCTTTGACCCGCGCCCGCCGATGGTCACGAGCGGTCTGCGCATCGGTACCCCCGCGCTGGCCACTCGTGGCTTTGGCGACACCGAATTTGCCGAGGTGGCCGACATCATCGCGCTCACCCTGCAGCAGGCAGGTGACCTTGAGGCGTTGAAGGCTCGTGTCATGGCACTCGCCGACGCGTTCCCCCTCTACCCCGGTCTCGAGAAGTGGTAGCACACAGTCACTGTTCGCGCGCGCAGATGATCGCAGGATCGACACTTCGGGGGAGCAACCGTATGACCGCACAAAAGCTCGACGGCACAGCAGCGGCCGCAGCAATCAAGAGAGAGCTCGCGGATCGCGTGGCCGTCCTCGCAGCACGGGGCATCGTGCCCGGACTCGCAACCGTGCTTGTCGGGAGCGACCCCGGATCGCAGTGGTACGTGGCTGGGAAGCATCGAGATTGCGCCGAGGTGGGCATCGCGTCGATCAAGCGGGAGCTGCCGGAGTCGGTCACGCAGGAGGAACTCGAGGCGGTGCTTGACGATCTGAACGCCGACCCCGAGTGCACCGGCTACATCGTGCAGTTGCCGTTGCCGAAGCACATTGACACCGACCGCATCCTCGAGAAGATCGACCCCGACAAAGATGCCGATGGGCTGCACCCGACGAATCTCGGGCGGCTCGTCTTGAACGCGAATGCGCCGATCAGCTCGCCGTTGCCGTGCACTCCGCGCGGCGTGATCGAGCTGGTTGAACGCAACGGGCTGTCGTGGGCAGGGAAGCACGTCGTGGTCGTTGGTCGAGGTATTACGGTGGGCCGGCCCATAGGCCCACTCCTCACCCGCCGCGAGTACAACGCGACGGTCACCCTGACACATACGGGCACGGTGGATCTGGGCGCTGAACTGCGGCGCGCCGATGTGATCGTGGCTGCCGCTGGAGTCGAAGGTATCGTGCGTGCTGAAGACGTGAAGCCGGGCGCGATTGTGCTCGACGTGGGTGTTTCACGCAAGACCGACCCCGTCACGGGCAAGAGCCGCGTCGTTGGTGATGTCGACCCAGCGGTCGCCGAGGTCGCTGCCTACATCTCGCCGAATCCCGGCGGGGTGGGGCCCATGACCCGCGCGCTGCTCCTAAAAAACGTCGTCGAAATGGCAGAGCGGAACAGATGATTCTGGCACACTCAGCGATCGCACAAGCCTCGGGTTCACCCGAGTACGACGGGGTCATCGGCTGGGTCCTCAGCCTGATGGACACCCTGGGTGAGGTCGGGGTGGGCCTGGCTGTTCTCCTGGAAACCTTCATCCCTCCGATCCCCTCCGAGGCGGTGCTCCCCGGTGCTGGATTCCTCGCCTACGAGGGGCGGATGAGTTTCTGGCTCGCGTGGGCCATGGCCACCATGGGTGCGCTCGTGGGCGCGATCATTTGGTACTACGTTGGTGCCGCGTTCGGGCGCGAGCGCACGCGTTGGGTGGTTGGCAAGGTGCCGCTCATGGATCATGAGGACTTCGATCGCGCGGAAGCTTTCTTTCAGCGCTGGGGCGGCGTCGCGGTGCTCGTGGGCCGCTGCGTGCCGCTCGTGCGATCCTTCATCTCCATTCCCGCCGGCATCGAGCGCATGCATTTCCTGAAGTTCGTGCTCTACACATTCATCGGTTCTGGCCTCTGGAATGGCCTGTGGATCGGCCTCGGCTACGCCTTCGGCCCCGCGATCCGTCCGATTCTCGAGCAGTGGAGCGGGCTCCTCTCAGACATCATCGTGATCGTTATCCTCGCGCTGCTGATGTGGTTCGTGGTGGCCAGGCTGATCCGCAACCTGCGTCGCAGGCGGCAGGCCGCAGCAGAGAGTTAGAACACCACGACAAAACGGGTCAGCGCGTCAATGAGCGTGTCCGCGAGGCCCGTCTCGTCACGCATTTCGGTGCGTGTGTCAAGTGCACGGTCGGGATGATCAGTGATGATGCCATCGACATCGCGACGGAGAAATTCCCGCATCCCGGTGTCTTCGTTTACCGTCCACACCATGAACCCAAGGCCGGCCTGCTCCGCGTCATCTTGCATCTCCTGGGTGGCCGACCACTCCTCAACCACGATGAAATCCGCCGTGGTGTCGGGCACGCCGAGGCCGGCGAATGCCATGGTGTAGCCCACGGTCAGATCGGGTCTGAGCTGTTTCAGCTTCGCCACGCTCGGTGCATCGAGTGAGTGATAGATGTGGTTCTCGAGCGAGCCGAGTTCTTCGAGTTCGTCGATGAGTCGCTCTACGTGGTCGTCGGTGTCGCCGCCGCCGAGCTTGATTTCGATCAGAAGCGGCATGCCGAGCTCGTCCGCACGGGTGACGTAGTCGCGGAAACTGGGAATGGTGTCCGAGCGCCCCGCGAGGTTCCGCACAGTGATGCTCGTGAGCTCATTGAGTGTCAGATCTTTCACCGCGGAGTCGATGCCGGCGAGGCGAGACAACCCAGCATCGTGCATCGCGATGAACTGGCCGTCCTTCGACTGCATGACATCCATTTCGACGAGGTCGGCACCTGCCAAAGCCGCGGCCTCAAGCCCGCCGATGGTGTTCTCCACCCCGCCATCATCGAAACCGCGATGCGCGAGCACGAAGGTATCCGGTTGGCTCGCGAGCCGGTGCATGGTGTCAATCGCGAGTGCGCTGAGAATAAGGGCGAGTGCGACTGAGCCGGCGGTGAGCACGAGCCGCGGCACACGGGAGGTCAGGCGAGGAGACTGTGCGGCCGAGAGTGGCCGGAGCGGCAGGCGCGCCGGGAGGCGATCCACATATCTGTGAAGAAAAGCGACCAGCACCGCACCGATCAGGGCGGTAATGATGGCAGTGAGCAGCATGCCCACGACCTGTGCGATGCCCAGACTGAACGCGGCGACCAGGGGAGAGGCGTCGGGGGCGACTTCGTCGGTGATCGCTGTGGGGAGGAGCGCGCCGATCGCGAGGGCGATGGTAGTAACGGCCGCGACGGCGAGCACCGTAACCACGGCACCGATGAGCGGGAGGATCGCCCACCCCCGGGTGAGCCGCCAGCTTGCGGCGAGTGCCTTCCCGCCGGTGGCATCGGTGAGCGCGAACACCGGCAAGGTCAGAGCGAGTCGCACATTAAGGAAGGCGAGGACGAGCATGAACATCGTCAGCACCACGGCCGAACCCTGGCTTTTCATCAATTCGCCGGTGATGAACGAGGGGATCGAGATGCCCTGGGCGAAGGCCGTGGTGAAGCCGAAACCGGTGAGGGGGAGAACGACGAACAGATACCCGAGGAGTGGAAATGACGAGGGGCGCACCAATTTGCGGGCGAACTGCCGGAGATCGGTGAGGAGGTCTCTCGCGGTGAGGGGTAGTCCGAGGCTCGCGCGTCGCAGCAGCACGACGAGCACGGCAAACTGGAGCGAGACGAGCCACAGCGCTAGCGCGCAGATGAGCACGATGAGTCCGAGCGTCAGAACCGTACCACCACCGATACTCAGCGCAGCCAGATCGAGGGCGCGCATTCCGCTCGCTCTGAGCGCCTCACGGAAGACCCAGGTGATCAGCGGGAAGGCGAGAAGGAGCGTCGCCAGGTGAAACGCGAGCATGACGCCGAGCAGGCGTGATCCACCCACCCGAACCGTGTGGAGGCCGTCGCGCAGAAGCCCTCCCCAAATCGCCCAGCCCCCAGGGTGCTCGGCCGCTTGCACGCTCGCCATTCGATTCCTCATTCTCTCCAGTTCGCAGTTCTATTCGTGTGCGTCTTCGGCGAATGCATCTTCATCCGCGTCCGCATCCGCACTCTCAGACTCGGCGCGATCCGGGTGCACCGAATCTTTGCGGCCGACGAGCGCGAGCAGCGGGAAGAGGAGCACCGTGACCAGTGCGGCACCCACCATTGCGGCCGCGGTGCTCTCGTCAATGGCGCCCTTTTCGACACCGATCTGCGTCACCGCGATCACCAGGGGCAGCGTAGTAGCGATGAAGAGTGCCGAGGTTCTGCGATCGGAAAACGAGGTTCCCCGTTCCGGGGTGAAGAATCCGGTCAGCCCCCGAATGACCAAGATGGCCAGCACAAATACGGGGACAAGTAGGAGCGCATGGGGATCGCCAAAGAGCGTGGCGAGAGGGAATGACACGCCGGTCGCCACGAAGAAGATCGGCACGAAGAAACCGAAGGAGACTGATTCAAGTTTGGCTTCGATCACATGCAACTCATCGGGCGCGCCTCCGCGCAAGACAACGCGAGAAAGGAGGCCCGCAGTGAAGGCGCCCAGGAGGAAGTCGACACCGAGCGCGAGTGCCAGGGCAACCATCGCCGCAAGGACAAGGATTAGGAAGCGGATCGCGAACTGGCCGCTCGTGTGGAGTGTGGCACTCACCATTCGGTGAAGCCATTGCTTCGGGCCGGATGATGCGAGCCAGAAAGAGAGCACCGCCACGGCGACGAAGAGCAGCAGGGTGATGCTGCCGGCGAGGGGTTCGTGGCCGCTCAGGAACAGTGAGATCGCGATGAGTGGGGCGAACTCCCCGACCGCACCTGCCCCGCTGATCGTGGCTCCGAGTGGGCCGCGCGCGATTCCCGCGTCGCGAAGGATCGGTGTGATGGTGCCGAGCGCAGTTCCGGTGAGGGCGATCGCAATGATGCCGGTGGCCGCAAGACTGTCGCCGATCAGAAATCCGGCGACCAGTGCGAGCGCTGCCGAAGCGACCCACGCCCAGATGGCACGTTTCCCGGTTCGGCCGCGCATTGACTGTGGATCGATCTCGCTGCCAGCCATGAAGAACAACATCGCGAGGCCCAGCTGTGACATCAATTCCAATGGGCGGCCGTCGGCAACCAAGCCAAGCCCGGCTGGCCCGATGAGCATACCCAGGCCGATCTCGAAGACCACCAGGGGAACCACGAGTGCGCGACGCACGAGCGCGGCAAGGAGCGGCGCAATGACCGCGGCGAGAGGGACCAGCAAGATGGTGAGTTCGAACTGATCCACTCGCAGTTCCTTTCTCTCATTCAGTCAACGCACGGGCTCCTCCACTAATTCTGGTGGACACCGTCCAGCCCGGGCTTCAGGCGCGCCCGAAGTGATGCTCGTGAACGCCCGAGTAACGCCTGAAATAGACTTGCGTCACCATCTGCCGGGGCCCGGCACCCACCCAAAGAGGCGAGGATTTTACGTGACACACGTGCCCGGAGATCAAGAGATCCCATCTGCCGAGCCACCTGTCAAGAAGGAGACGAGCCGACGATCGCTCCTGCGCGGCGGCGGCCTCGCGGCCGCAGGTATCGTCGCAGGCCTGGGCGGGGCTGCCGCGTGGAATGCGCGCACTGACGGGGTGGATCCAGGATCGCCCTACATCCCCGAGGAGTTCTCGATTCCGAAGCCGCGGAAGGAGCCCGGCTTTGACCACCTGGTCGTGGTGATGGGCGAGAACCGATCCTTCGACAATCTGCTTGGGTTCCTGTACACGCCAGAGGCGCCACCGCAGGGAGGGAAATTCGCGGGCCTTGCCTTTGGTGACTTTGCGAACACCGCACAAGACGGCACCATCATTCCGGCACATCGATACAGCGGCTCGACCGACCGCATCATGCAACAGCCGAATCCCGACCCGGGTGAGGAATACCCGCACGTCAACACGCAGCTGTTCGGGGTGCAGGATCCCCACAACGCGGGCAAAGATGTCGGAGACATGCGACACCCGTTCAACGCGCCCGATGCCGGTGCGGTGCCCGAGATGTCGGGCTTCGTGCTCGATTACGAGACCGACTTTACCGCCCAGCGAAAGAAGGCACCCAGCGCCGAGCAGCGCGCGCAGATCATGGGCTCCTTCGACCCCGGGATGCTGCCCGTGCTCTCGACTCTCGCCCACGAGTTCGGCGTGTTCGACCACTGGTACTGCGCGGTCCCCAGCCAGACCTTCTGCAACCGTTCCTTCTTCCACGCCTCCACGTCGCACGGCTTCGTGACGAACAAGCACGGGGGTGGTTACAAAAAGTGGCTCGAGGCAGCACCCACGCCCAGCGTCTTCAACCGTCTCGAAGATGCTGGCATCAGCTGGCGTATCTACTTTGACAAGCTGCAGCTGGTCTCCTTCACCGGTGTCTTGCATGCTCCGGTTCTGCAGCAATTTTGGAAAACTGAGCATTTCGCGACGATGGAGCAGTTCCACCATGATGTCAAGCACGGCACGTTGCCCGCATACGCGTTTGTCGAGCCCCGCATGATGTTCAACCACAATGATTTTCATCCGCCGGTCGGCACCGTTCGTGAGAGCGAGGTTGACGGCACCGAGGTGGTCGACGGTGCCATTTCAGACGTTCGCGCGGGTGAGGCACTCCTCCATGAGCTCTATTCCGCGATTCGTACCTCGACCTCGAAGACGGGCTCCAATTATCTCAACACCGCACTCCTCATCACGTTCGACGAGCACGGTGGCACCTACGATCACGTTGCCCCTCCAGCTGCCACGCCGCCCGATGCTTCCGGGGCGGGGGAGATGGGCTTCGAATTCGACCGATTGGGCTGCCGGGTTCCGGCGATTCTCGTATCGGCGCACACCGAGCGGGGAAGCGTGTTCTCGCACGAGATGCATCACGGAGCCCTCTCAGCGACGCTGAGCGAGCGGTTCGGTCTCGAACCGCTGACGCGGCGAGATGCGGGTGCGCGCACCATTACGAAGGGGTTCAACCGTAAGGTTGCGCGGCACATCGCCGACTGGCCGCAGACCTCACCCGCCTATGTGCCACCGAACCCGGAGGGTGGCACGCATCCTGCGACCGCCCATCCAGATCGACCGCTCAGCCCTCCCGCGCATGGGCTCATCGGGCTGCTGCTCGAAAAGTACGGCACCCCCGAAGAGCGTGAGAACCCGCCACAAACGTTTGCTGACGCGTACGCGTTGTTAACGAAGCACGGCACAGGCCTCTTTGGGGTAGAAAAATCGAACTAGCTCAGATGCCTGTGCAACCTCATCATTCCTCGCGATTCCTGCCTCAAAATTCATAGAGAACTGTGACTCGCCAGAGAGCATGCTGTGCTGCCAGGATGGAGGCATGACAAAGAACAAGTGGATCGCCCTCGTTTCCGCCCTCGCGCTCTCGGCCACGCTTGCTGCGTGTGGCACCAACGCCGCAGAGGAACCGATCGGAGGAGATGTGATCGCGCCAATCACGATGGACGCGAATGATCTGCAGGGTGCCGAGGTGGAGTTGATCGTCGGCCAGGCGCTGAACATCAACACCGGCGACCTCGCCGTCGACAGCTACACCGGTGAGGTCGCCGACCCGTCGATCGCGGAGTTCAGCCCGGGCCGGAATGACGGCAGCGCGGAATTCAACCCCGGAGTCATCGCCCTCGCGACTGGCACCACCGGTGTCCTGATGACGAATGAGCAGGGCGGGATTCAGCCGCTTGAGTTCACCGTTGTAGTGACGGATTAGTCGGCCTCGCCGCGCGGGAACTGACACGCGCAAGGCGGCAAAGCCTCGACAACGCTCACTGGCGACATTCCTGCTACACGAATCGCCGTGTTTCTGGCACGATGAACCCTATGGGCTATCTGATGTACAGCAACGCTGCCGAATATGAGTTCGACGATCGGACGTTGGCGCACCTGAAGGTCGCCATCAACATGAAGCTCCGGCGTCAGGAGTGCTTTCTGATGAGTTGGACCAACACCGTTGAGAAGGGCAGTGGCAGGGTGTCGCTGTGGCTCTCGCCGAATATCCCGCTGGTGTTTCGGTTTTCCGGAAGCCGTGCCCCCCAGATCAACGAGGCGTGGCTTCGGGTCTTGAATGAGTTTTCGCACACTCCGCGCGGCCTGGTCGTGGTCGACGAGAAAGAGGCGGAAGAGTATCTCGCCAGGCATGTTTCCAGCAAGTCTTGATTGCCCGAGTGCCGCACTAACCGATTGGACCCCCAGTGGGAAATTTGTACTACGCGCACCAACAAGTGTTTGGTTTCGACGATCGAACGCTCGCGCATCTTCGCACTGTGATTCTCGGAAAGTTCACCATGCAGGAGAGCTTGGTCTTCACCTGGAACGATTCCGGCCAGCAGCGCAGCCTGTGGCTACATCCGTCTCAAACTCTCTATTTTGAGTTTGATTCGAATGCGACGTCCGAACTCAATCGGGAATGGGTGGAAGCACTTACCACCCTCGCAAATTCACCAGCCGGGCTGCGGCTCATCGACGAGCCCCGGCACGACAAGTAAAGGGTTGTGCATCGCTCGAAAGCGACACACAACCCCCCTGCGCTGAGTAGCGCATCGATCGATTAGTTTCGCTTCGACCGACCAACGATGAGGCCGTAGATCACGAGCACGATGATCGCGCCGCCGATCGCGAGGAGCCAGGTCTGAATTGACCAGAACTCTTCGAGCCCAACACCGAAGATGACCGAACCCAGCCAGCCGCCGAGGAACGCTCCGACTACGCCGAGCAGGAGTGTGGCAATCCAACCGCCGCCCTGGTTACCAGGCAGAATTGCCTTGGCGATGGCGCCGGCGATGAGGCCAAGGAGAAGAAAAGCTAAGAAACCCATGTCGGTGCTCCTTCCGTTTAAGCCGTGCGAGTATCGCCCGGGTGTTTCCAACAATACGGAAGTCGAGAGTTTCCTGGGAGGGGTTGCTTTTCTTGGTATTCCTGCGCTACAACGCATCTGCTCGTGGATAGCCTGAAATGAATTGGCTATTTTTCAGGCGATGGGACCGGCGGCGGATTCTCGGGGACGATCTGCGTGGCCAGTTCGGTGGCGAAGTCTGCGGCATAGTTACGCAAGTTTCCCTCCCATTCCTCTGGCGTGTAGGTGCCCTGACCGGGGGCGATCGAGACGGAAACGGTGACCGAACCGATCGGCGATTCGGCCTCGGGCAGGGTGGCGACCGCCGACTGATACCCGCCGAAGAGCGGGGTCTGCATGACCCAACTGTCGCGGAGAAACACGCCCAGGCCGTAGTTCCACTCTTCGGTGAGCGTGTGGCATGAGCGACATCCCTCGAGCGGTGCACCGAATCCGACGAGGCGCGGTGAAATCATCGCTTGGTACGACTCGGCTGAGAGCAATTCGCCCCGACCCACGATCGCATCGAAGCTCGCAGTCATATCGCCAATAGTGGTGGTCTGAATTGCCCCGTGGGGCAGTGTCCACGACGGATTCCAGTAGGTGGAGTCTTCAAAGACCCCCCGTTCGGCGGTAAAACCATGCACGACGGGATCGGGTATTCGTGCAGTGACGTCTGCGAGCGTACCCTCAAGCTCCAGCGGCTCGAGCACGTAGCGTGAGATCAACGCGTCGAGGGACTCGCCGCTCGCCGCCTCGAGCACGTGACCGAGGATCACATAGCCTGCGTGCGAGTAATCCCAGTTCTCGCCGGGGGCGAAAAGTCTGGGGCTTGCGGCGCTGTACGCCAGGAGTTCCTCCTCGCTAAATGCGCGGAAAGGATTCGCTTGCTCGGCGGTCACAAAATCGAGGTTGGCCACATGGTCGGGGTAGCCCGAGGTCATTGACGCGAGCATGCGCGGTGTGGCGGAGTCGGCTGCAGGGAGTTCGGGGAGCCACCTGGCGATCGGCTCATCGATGTCAATGATGCCCGCGTCGTCCATCGCGAGCATAGTCGCGGCAACGTACATGATGGCAACGGCGCCGTTACGAAATCTGCCGTCTTCGGTCACTGGGAAGCCAGTCATTGCTTCGCCGAGGGTGACGGTGGCAACTTCCTGGCCGTCGATCGCGACCTGGGCCACCAGCGAGGTGAGCGCATGGCTGTCGAAGTGTTCACGCGCGAGCGACTCAAGCTCCGAGGCGGTGATGCGGTCCGTGACAACCGGCGCCTCTGTCTCAGCGGCGGGCTGATCACGTGGATCCTGCCCGCCGGCCGATCCACCAGCTGTCGTGCAGCCGGATACGACGAGCGCAACTGCGAGCCCAGCGAGCACAGCTGAGCGGTGGGAAACGCGCCGCAGTGACGGACAGGGCCTCGGATGACGAAACGTGCGCATACGTGCAGAGTAACGGTACTGGGCGCGCTGTGGTAGATCAATGGCCGTCAGACCAGGCTGAGACCGAGCCGCAGAAACACCTCTCGGCGGAAGGCCGCTCGAAGCGGCGAAAAATGGAGCCCGGGGTTACTGCGGCCCGGCGGTATTAGTTTAGCGTGTGCGTCAGTGGCGCGTCAGTGGCGCGTCAGTGGCGCGTCAGTCGAGCGTGCCGTCGCGCCACCGGCGAGCGCCGCCGTGCAATTCGTCGGCGAAGGTGGCGTAGCGCAGCGCACGGGTTGTGAGCTCCGCCGCGTGCTCGTCGTCGAGAGAGTCGCGTGTGTCAGCGACAGATGCCGCCCCGAGCGACATCACCCGACAGTAGCTGGCCGCGCGTTCGAGCGCGACGGCGAGATCGCCCACGAATACGCCGCGCAGCAGGGTGTCGCAGAGATCGGCGATCGCATCGGGGGTGACCGGCTCGGCTGCCCCGGCCACGACCGGGTCGATCGTTACCGACACGTCTTGTCCCGCGCGGAACACATCCGCGGTGCCTTCCGGATCTGCGTGGACGATCCGGCGGAGCAGGTAGATGCGCCACAGCATGCCCGCGAGGGAGTGAGATCCGGCTCCCGACCAGAGCTCCGCAATGTCGTCAATTCCTTCGTCAGCAGCCAGGCTCAGCACGCGTTCAACTACCAAGGGGTCGGCTACACGTCGCACTCGGTCGAGGAGCGCCCACGACGTTTCTTGCGCGAGGCGATGTGCGGCCCCGGGCTCGTCAGAGCCAATCACCCAATCGAAACTCGAAGTGGGTTGCAGCACGGGCCGCTGAAAATTTCTCACGATGACCTCTCCTGAATGCTCAACGGCGCGAGTCTACGCCGCTCGGTTTGCCGGGTTGTGGATCGAGCATTGAGATTCACCCTGTAGATTAGTTCTGGGCCTGTAGCTCAGTTGGCAGAGCATCGGACTTTTAATCCGCGGGTCGCGGGTTCGAGCCCCGCCGGGCCCACTCGCTGTACTCGTGGGCCCGGGACCGGGACTCGCGCCGATTTCGATGAGAGCGATGCTCTCATCTCGAAGAAATCGGCGCCCGCCGGGCCCACGCAGTGCAATCACGTGCAGTTAGATGACGAGGTAGACGGCTCCCACCACGGTGAAGCCGATGACGCCCCATTCGAACACCGACTGCTTGATGCGCGCCCCGATCCATTTGCCGATGAGTGCGCCAATCACCACCGCGGGCGCCAGCACCAGGTCGAGCACGAGCGTTGCCGGGGTGATCAGACCGAGACCGATGGAAATCGGGACTTTTGTGAGGTTGATGACGGCGAAGAACCAGGCCGCGGTGCCGAGGAAGGCTTTCACCGAAAAACCTGCCGTCAGCAAGTACATCGACATCGCCGCACCACCCGAGTTCGCGACCATGGTGGTGAAGCCGCTGAGCGATCCATACCCCGCACGCTCGAGTCGGCGCCGCCTCGGGCTGGGCTCCTGTGTGCGAGGGCGAAGTCGCTGCCACAGCGTTGCCGCCATCAGAAGGAGCAGAATCACCCCGATGCCGCGCCGCACCCAGGCATCATCGGCAAACGCCAGAAAGAGCGCCCCGAAAATGAGGCCGACCGCCACGGCAGGAATGAGACGAATCAGCGTGGGCCAGTCGGCGTGGCGCCGGTAGATCGCGAGCGCGAACACATCAGCAAGGATGAGCAGCAGCAAGATCGCCGCTGTCGAAGCGCGCGCCGGAAGCACCGCTGCAAAGAGCGCGACCGACACTGTGCCGAGCCCCGGCAACGCGGTTTTCGACACGCCCACGAGCAGCGCAGCCACCGCGAGCAGTACCCAGGGCAGCGCCCCGAGAGTGGGCAGCGCGTCGAACACGCCTATCGCCCGCGTCGCTTGAGCTGGGCCCGTGCCCGCTTGGCCGCCTCACGCTTCTCGGTGGCGGCCGCAAGCTGCGCGCCTCGCGAGTTCTTGGGGAGCTGCGGCTTCTTCGCCGCGGGTTTCTTCGTCTTACCTCCCGCACTCGGTGCTTTCGTTTGTGGATCGCCAGTACTGGCCCCGGGGCGCTGGCTGCGGGCGGTGCGGCCGCGCATGATGCCGACGAGCTGTTGCACGTCGCCCGCGTCGCGTTCGACCGACCAGGTCGCCCAGATCTGGGTGCCCACGAGTGGCTTCTCATCAAAGACAGGGATCACGGCGTGGGTGCGTTTGCCGGCGAGGTGCCGGGCGAGCGGGAGGGGAAGCAGGATCGCCCCGGCACCCGTGCCGACCAGTTCCATCGCAGCCTCGGCGTGCGCCGGTTCCCACGCCGGATCCTCCCAGGGCGCAGCCGCAGGCCAGGCCGAGGAATGGTCTGGGTGCGAAAGGAGGGTGATGAGTGCGAGGGTGTCGCGATCCACTGTCTGCTGCTTTGCGAGCTCGTGGTCAACGGCCACGACGAGCGCAACCGACTCGTCGTAGAGGCGCAGCGCGTGGCGATTCGTACCCGGGCCCGCATCACGGGGGCCGGCGCCGGGTAGTACCCGTTCAAGCACAACGTCGAGGGGTGCCTCGCGCGGGTCGGGTCGGCCGGAGAGCGACAACGGAACGAGTTCGAGCCGAACCGAAGGCACCGCTTCGGCCCAGCGTCTCGCCCACTTCGAGGGGGCGACTCCCCGAACGAAGCCGAGGCGCAGGGACGGGGTGGTCGGTGTGTCTTCTGAATCGTCCGCCTCTGATAGATCGGTCGGGTCGCTCATGGCGCCACCTCCGTGAATAGTTCGTGGTCATAGCCAAGCCTGGCCTGGGACAGTGAGATGCGGTACTCGCCCGGAACGAGGGGCCCTCGTAGCGGGGTTCCCTCCTCGAGGTATCGCGGCAGGGCGAGACGCGAGTGACCTTGGGGCGGGTGCCCGCTCGCTGGCACCACGCGCCACCACGCCACGGCGTGTCCGTAGAGCGCCATGACTCGACCGACACCGCGCGGGGAATTTGACCCCAGCGATTCAGCCACGTCGCCATAGGTCATGACGCGTCCAGCGGGAATACGAGTGACCACGTCGAGCACTGCGTCGACGAACTCTGGGCTGGGCACGCTTCTAGAGTATGCCGCCGAGGTCTCAAGCGAACGACGATACCCCGAGCAGCGTCCCGATTGAATAGGTCGCGACCACGGCGACACCGCCGAAGAGTAGCTGCCGGCCGGCCCCCGCGAGCGGGCTTCGGCCCGTGAACTTCGCGGCGAGGTAGCCAGCGAGCACCAGCCCCACCGCCCCAAAGCCAAGACCCCACCACAGCGTGCCGAACCCGAACAGGAAGGGGAGAACCGGGATGATCGCTCCAATGCTGAAAGCGATCAGCGACGAACCTGCAGCGACCATCGGGGAGGGGCGCACGTCTGGGCTCAGCCCGAGTTCGTGGGCGAGGTGCACCTTCAAAGCCTGCTCGGTACTCGCGTGCACCTGCGAGGCGGCCGCGGATGCGGTTGCGGGTTCCATTCCCAGGTGCGTGAACATCTCTGCGAGTTCCGCTTCTTCCCCCGTGGGGTTGCGTTCGAGGGCGCTGCGCTCGGTTGCGACCTCCACCTCGAGTTGCTCGTTCTGCGTGCGCACCGAGGTGTACTCGCCAAGCGCCATCGAGACCGCGCCCGAGATGAGGCCTGAAATGCCGGTGATCGCAATGATTCCGGTACTTGCACCCGCTGCCGCGATGCCGGCGATGAGGCCGATGTTCGATACGAGCCCATCCATTGCCCCGAATACCGATGCGCGCAGCCAGCCCGTACCCGCGGACGAGCTGTGCTGGTGGTCATATTCGTGAGGATTGGCAAGATTGAAGTCGGTCACGCGAGCTCCTGAGTGTGTGATCTCGGCGGTGCACGCCGGCTTTTCGGGCGCGGATTGTCGGGCCGAGTGGCAACGCTAGCAAGCAAAACGACTTGGTGAGAACCCGGTCGCAAAGCTTGCTGGGTTGCGCCTCGGATGTTCGTGGGGGCGAAGTCGCTCCGGCCCGATGGCCGCTCTCGTGTAGCCGAGCACGCCATGCTCAATGAACACTGCGGCCCACCGGGCTAGTCTGGAGACATGACCGTCGTGATAGATCCAGCTTTTGACCCGGTGCCGTCGCTGGCACGTCAGATCACCGTCTCGGTTGCCGCGTCGGCACCTGACGCTGAGGCGGTTGCGCATTTCGTCCCTGCGGCGGGTGACCTGCCGCCGGGGCTCCCCAGCGCGCTCGACCGGGAGGCGCTCGCCGCCGCTGGATTCGAGGGAAAGCCTGGACAGACGCTGCTGCTGCCCGGCGTGCCACTGCGCGTGCTCGTGGGCGTGGGTGCGGGGCTCACCACCATCGCGGGCCTTCGTGATGCCGTTGCGAGCTTCACGCGCGCTGCCCGCGAGATTGAGTGGATCGCGGTTGATCTCCGCGGGGTACTCGCGTCGGGCGCCTTCACGGCCCGCCTCGCGGCCCAGGCCGCCACTGAGGGCGCGATCTTGGCTCGTTACCGATTTGATGCGCTCAAGAAAGATCCCAAGACCGTGCAGCTCGAGAAGCTCACGCTCGTCGCCGCGGAAGAGGCTGCGGCCGAGGTCGAGTCAGGCATCGAGCGGGGGCTCATTCTCGCCCGCACCGCGAGCCTTGCGCGAGACCTCGCGAACACGCCGCCTCGCCACCTGAGCGCGGCGAAATTCGCAGAGATCGCGGTTCGCGTGGGCCCCGAGTTCGGCCTTGAGGTCGAGGTGTTCGACCGGCAGCAGCTCATCGATTTGGGCTGCGGCGGCCTCCTGGGTGTGAACGCAGGCAGCACCGAGGAACCGCGCATGGTGAAGCTGCGCTACCGCCCCACCGCGGCCAGCGCAACGAGCCCGCACCTGGCGCTCGTTGGCAAGGGCATCATGTACGACTCGGGCGGCATCAGCTTGAAGCCATCCAACGCAATGCACGCGGCGATGAAGCTCGACATGATGGGCGCCGCGGGTGTCTTCGCCGCGATGACCTCCTTCCGGGAGCTCGGCGTGGCATCGGTGGTCACCGGCTGGCTCATGTGTACCGACAACATGCCCTCGGGCAGCGCAACGAAGTTGGGTGACGTGCTCACGATTCGCGGCGGCACGACGGTCGAGGTGAAAAACACCGACGCTGAGGGTCGGCTCGTGCTCGCAGACGGGCTGGTGCTCGCCACCGAGGAGGAGCGTCGGCCAGATGCCATTGTCGACCTTGCGACGCTGACCGGGGCCGCAATGGCGGCGCTGGGCACGCGCACGGCCGCGATGCTCGCGAACAACGATTCGGTCGCCGAACAGCTGCAGGCTGCCGCCGATTTGACCGATGAGAACGTCTGGCGCTTGCCGCTTGACCACCGCTACCGCGAGCAGCTCAAGAGCGATGTCGCAGACCTGTCGAACATGGGCGGCCAGTACGCGGGGGCGATCCTCGCGGCTCTCTTCCTCAACGAGTTCGTCGACGGGCTGCCGTGGGGCCACCTCGACATCGCCGGCACCATGCAAGCTGAACGAGACGACCTGTGGCGATCCGCCGGGTCTACCGGATTTGGTGCGCGTCTGCTCGCAGAATTCGCCGCCGCATTCGAACGCCCGGTGGCCGAGACCGATGACGAAGCAGGATTAGAGAGCGAGTAATCGTGTCGACACCAGAGGCGAACGAGGCGGCAGACACCGCAGGCACGCTGGTGGTGGTCTCAAACCGTCTCCCGGTGGATCGCGTGACCGCCGAGGATGGGACCGTGACGTGGCGCACTTCGCCCGGTGGTCTCGTCACCGCGATGGAGCCGGTGGTTCGTGATCTCGGCTGCGTCTGGGTCGGATGGCCAGGCAACGTCGAGGAAGACCTCGCGCCGTTCAGTGTCGACTCAATGGAGTTGCGCCCCGTCTCCCTCGATGCGCAAGATTTCAGGGAGTACTACGAGGGCTTCTCGAACGACACGATCTGGCCGCTCTATCACGACGTCATATCGGCCCCCGCCTACCACCGCGAGTGGTGGGATCGGTATGTCGAGGTGAACCGCAAATTCGCGTTGGCTGCGGCCGTAGCCGCAGAGCCGGGCGCGACGGTGTGGGTACATGACTACCAGCTGCAGCTCGTGCCCGCGATGCTGCGCGAGGCCCGCCCCGACCTCACTATCGGCTTCTTCCTGCACATTCCGTTTCCGTCGGCCGGCCTGTTTAGCCAGCTTCCCTGGCGACGGCGTGTACTTGAGGGGATGCTCGGGGCCGACGTGATCGGCTTCCAACGAGTGGTTGATGCCGCAAACTTTAGGGCCAGCGTGCGCCGGTATGTTGGCGCACCGTCGAGTGGCAACCTCATCCATCTTCCCGAGCGCGATGGCTCGGTCAAGCGTCGCGTGCTTGCGCAAGATTTCCCCATCTCGATCGATGCGAACGCGTTCCAGGCGCTTGCGCAGTCGGCGAAGGTGCGCAAGCGGGCGCGCGAGATTCGCAAAGAACTCGGCAATCCGAAGCGGGTCATTCTGGGGGTGGATCGCCTCGACTACACCAAGGGAATCCGGCATCGCCTGAAGGCATTCGCTGAGATCCTGCGCGACGACGAGGTTGCCGCGAGCGACATCACCCTAGTGCAGGTTGCCAGCCCGAGCCGGGAGCGCGTCGAGGCGTACCGGCAGCTTCGCGATGAGATCGAGATCACGGTGAGCCGAATCAACGGTGACCACGGAACGATCGCGCATTCCCCGGTGATGTATTTACATCAGGGCGTGCCGCGCGAGGAAATGGCAGCGCTGTATCTCGCCGCCGACGTGCTGGTAGTGACATCCCTGCGCGATGGCATGAACCTCGTGGCCAAGGAGTACCTGGCCTGCCGTTCAGACGAGCAGGGTGTCTTGGTGCTGAGCGAATTCACCGGAGCTGCGGACGAGTTGCGCCGTGCGCTACTCGTGAATCCGCATGACATCGACGGGCTGAAGGCGGCGATGCTTCAGGCCCTGCGCATGCCGCCGCGAGAGCAGCGTCAGCGCATGAAGGCTCTGCGCAAGGTCGTCTTTCGCAACGACGTCGCGCGCTGGTCGGGGAGCTTCCTTCGCGCGGTCGAGGCGCAGGCGGCACAGTGGCGCACGAACGCCGCCGTGACGGATCCGGCGCTAATGGTCAACGACCCGGTGTTCCTGTCGCCGGGTCTCGATGCTGCGCTTCTGCGCCTCTCGGCCGAGCAGTTGATCCTCGTGGCCAGTGATTTTGATGGAACACTCGCTCCCATCGTTCCGCGCCCCGACGACGCTCGCATCTTGCCCCGCGCGGAGCGCGCGCTCGTCGCGCTGAATGAGGCTCCAGGGGTCCGTGTGGCCTTGATCTCTGGCCGCTCGCTTGAGAGCCTCAGCGCAACGGGGGTGCATCTTGACGGGTGGATCGTGGCCGGGTCGCACGGCGCCGAGCTCGTGGGGCTTCCTGGCGCTCAGCTGGATGCTGGCGAGTTGAGGGCCGACGAGCGCGCGCGACTTGCGAGGCTCACCGAGCTGGTGCAAGGGCTCGTCTCCGAGACCCCCGGGGCGCAGCTTGAGTTCAAGCCCTATGGCTGCGCGGTGCACGTGCGGCAGGTTCCCGACGAAGTTGCGGGGGATCGTCTTCTCGACGCGTGCGCAACTGCGGTTGCAGGCATGGGCGAAGACGCAGCGCAAATCCAGTCCCGCACCGGAAAACGTGTGCTGGAGTTCTCGGTGCGGCGCGCCAGCAAGGGCGAGGTGCTGAGGCGCATTCGTTCGGAGTTTGCCGACGCGATGGTGCTCTTCATTGGCGACGATGACACCGACGAGGAAGCGCTGCAGTCGCTTCGACCCGGAGATGTCGGCGTGCGCGTCGGCGATGCCCCGAGCGTCGCCGAGTATCGGGTGGCGGACCCCGAGGCGGTTGCGGCGCTGCTTTCTCGACTTGTCAACGTGCGCACAGGGCACGTCATCGGCTCGGAATGAGGCCAGCTGGGCGCGCCTCTGCCAGCGCAGCCGAATGTTTCACCGAATCAACCGGGATGGAAAAATGACTGAACTATTGGTGGATCGCGACTCCTACATTGAAGGGTTCGCGCGGTTCGTTGCCGCCTCCCCGACCTCCTTCCATGCGGCCAGGGTGTTAGAGGATGCGCTGGTCGCATCGGGGTTTTCGGTGCACGAAGAGGGCGATCCCTGGCCCCGGCTCGCCCCCGGTGCCGCCGGATGCGTCCGCCGGGACGGGGCACTCATCGCCTGGCGCGCTGGCTCCATGGTCAGCGCGACAAGCCCGGTTCGGATTCTTGGAAGCCACACTGACTCGCCGGGCTTTGCGCTCAAGCCGCACCCATCGTTCACCTCAGAGGGGTGGGCTCAGGCAGGTGTCGAGGTGTACGGCGGTCCGCTACTCAACTCCTGGCTGGATCGCGATCTCGCGCTTGCGGGCAGGCTCGTCACGATCGATGGGGCCGAGCACCAGGTGTGTACCGGGGCGATCGCGCGCATTCCGCAACTCGCGGTGCACCTCGACCGCGAGGCAAACTCCGGGCTGGTGCTCGACCGACAGCGCCACACCCAGCCGATCATCGGGGTGGGGGAGGTCTCGGTGCTGGGCCTGCTCGCCGAAGAGGCCGGCGTGGAAGAGGCGCAGATTGCCGGTGTCGACGTCAGGCTCGTGGACGCGCAGCTTCCTACGCGAATCGGCGCTGCGGGAGAGCTCTTCGCCTCGCCCCGGCTCGACAACCTCAGCGCCGTCTTCGCGGGCCTCATCGCGCTGCTCGACAGCGAGCCTGCCCCAGGCGCGATCTCGATGATTGCTGCGTTCGACCACGAGGAACTCGGCTCGAGCAGTCGATCGGGTGCAGCCGGGCCGTTTCTCGCGGAGGTGCTCGAACGCCTGCAGGCCGGGCTTGGGGCTGATGCTGAGGCGCGGGCACGAGCTCTCGCCGACTCGTGGTGCCTCTCGGCAGATGCGGGGCACGCCGTGCACCCCAACTACCCAGAGAAGCACGACCCTCGCGTGCGGCCGCGGGCTGGCGCTGGCCCGATGCTCAAGGTCAACGCCAACCAGAAGTACGCGAGCGATGCCCATGGGGCAGCACTGTGGCGGCGCTGCGCGCTTGCCGCGGGAGTTTCGACGCAGGATTTCGTATCCCACAACGGCGTGCCGTGCGGATCCACAATCGGGCCGATCACCGCAACGCGCCTCGGAATTCGCACTGTTGATGTCGGAGTGCCGCTGCTGTCGATGCACTCGGCACGCGAACTTGCCCACGTCGATGACTTACACGGGCTCGCGCGTATTTCTGCGAGCTTCCTGTCTGGTGCCTGAGGGGGGAAGGTTAGCTAAGATCGAGCTTATGAGTGAGTTGAGCGAGTCGAAGAGGGGGGTCGTCACTCTCTCGACGCGCGCACTGGTGCCATCGGTGCAGCGCTTCGGAAGCCGAGAGATCGAGACGACCTTTTTGGGCAACAACAGCGATGGCAACCCCACATGGATGCTGTGGAACCCGTTAGAGCCATACCTCATCGGAATTCTGCGCCAGGGCAAGCTCGGTTTCACCCTCGAGCAGCGCACCGACCACGGGGTGATGGTGCACGAAAATATTTCGCTCAAGCGCCTGCAGAAGGCGATCGGCGGCTAAATCCTGGCCAGCGTCTCGGTGGGATAACCTGCAGGAGTCGCACGAGACTCGCCGGTTTGCCGCTCGATTTGCATGCGGTTCGCATTTCATCGTAAGCTTACTTCTCGGTAGCCCAAGATGTGAAAGCATCTCGGCCCCATCGTTTAGTGGCCTAGGACACCGCCCTTTCACGGCGGCAGCACGGGTTCGAATCCCGTTGGGGTCACCACACAATTGAATAGAACAAATGAATAGAACATGGCCCTGTAGCGCAGTTGGTTAGCGCGCCGCCCTGTCACGGCGGAGGTCGCGGGTTCAAGTCCCGTCAGGGTCGCTGGTGAAGAAGCCCTTCTGAGGAAGGGTTTCTTCGTCTATGGCGATCAAGCCATGGCTCTGTAGCTCAGTTGGTAGAGCGTTCGACTGAAAATCGAAAGGTCACCGGATCGATGCCGGTCGGAGCCACGTAGCGGAGATTACACCGCTACTGAACCCTCAAGAGGCTTCTACTCTTGGGGGTTCTTCTTTTTTCCCTGGTCAGGCGGCGGTTCTGCGGGTTCGGGGTGAGTAGACGACGGCTCTCGCTCGGGGTTATCGGGCTATCGGCAGAAACGTGTGGATGGCGTTGGGCGTGTCTAGCCCCTGCCGACCCATCCAGACCTTGGGGCTATCGGCAGAAACGTGTGGATGGCGTTGGGCGTGTCTAGCCCCTGCCGACCCATCCAGACCTTGCCCAGAGCCCTTCGTCAGCGCTGACACTGGTGTCGTAGAGCAGAGGTCCTGGATCGGGTTCGGTGAATCGTGGCCTGCGTTCTTGGATCGGTGTGACCGCTGTCTCCGTGATCATTTCGTGGGCGGTGTGCAGAAGCTTCGCGCGTTCGATGAGCACCCACTCGGCGGCCCGTTTTTGATGCTCGATCGTCATACCGCGATGGAGTCGGAGCGTCTGTTTGATGACCGCGTTCACCCCACCCTCGAGTCGGCTGGTGGTCTTGGGTCCGCCGACCTTCAAGTATGTGAACAGGTGGTCCCGGCGTTGCAGCTCCGCGAGCAGGTTGTACGCCTTCCTGAGCCGGTCATGCGTGTACCACCACTTCTTCCCCGTGGGTGAATCCCAGAGCCCACCCGGGAGGCGTCGTTTCGCGTAAGAGCGTTCCCTGATGAGGTGCCCATAGATGGTGTGCCAGTCGTTGAGGTGCTGTAACCAGGCGACCGCATCATCTGGAGTGGTGATCCGGCGGAGGCGCCTCCCAATTGCAAGCAGTGCTTGCCCTGCCGGGAGGCGTGGGCGGAGGGTGAGGTGGGTTCTGAGGTTCATCCAGACATGGAAGATGCAGCGCTGGGTGAGGGTATCGGGCCATTGCTCTCGGAGTGCTGCCCGTACCCCGGTACCACCATCGCAGATCACGACCAGCGGCGCCGGAACTTGTTTCAGGAGTGCCTCCCATGCCGGTTGTGACTCGGTAGAGCACCACTGCCATGCGAGCGGTTTCTGGTGCTCATCGGTCGCGACGAGCAGGCACCAGGACCCGATGTAGGTGCCATCGATCATCACGTATTTCGGGGGGATCGTCACCGTGGGAAGTCTGGGGGTGACGCGCCAGCACCAGGCTGTTTGGTCACGGAATGAGCGGCCAGTGAGTCCATCAGTTTCTGCTTGGGAGAGTTTCCCGAGCAACCAGGTGAGGAACCTGCTGAGTTCGTGTTTGCGTGTGACATCGCCGCGTTTGCGCACCGAGGAGGCTTTGCAGATTGGGCACAGCCAGCGTTGGGTGCCGGCTGCCGTTCTCCCGTTCTTCACGAGAGCTGTGTTGCATATCAGACAGTGGGTCGTGTTTGACGATTTCGGCACGGTTAAGAGTGCCCGACCATAGCCTTGCTCGTTTTACCGCATGATTATGCGGCTAGATTAGGTTTCCATCCACACGTTCTTGCCGATAACCCGAGAAGGGTGCTTGCCGAGTGGCAACAGGCCGAAGCCGCTCTCGAAAGAGCAAAACGGGTAGCGCAGGAGCAAATCAGCTGCTACGAGTACGGGCATGCACACCGGAGCGCACCCCGGCACGACGGCCCAACGCGTGGACTCTCGCAGTGAGCGCAGATTCCCCTCTACTTGTCGGTGCCACGACGTACACTAAGTGCATGTCCATGAATGTCGCGGAAGTTGAGCAGGCGCTCCTCGCTCTTGACGAGCGTGACCGTGCTGCCGTGATCCATCGCGGCCTGCGCAGCTTCGAGGCTGAGGACGTGAACACCGATCAGACTGAGATCGATGAAGCCTGGCGGGGGGAGCTTCGCCGTCGCCTTGACGACATCGAGAGCGGCAAAGTCGAACTGCTGGACGTGGATGAATCGCACGCCCAGTTGCGGGCTGAACTGGCAGCCCGTCGCGCGTGAGACTGGAGAAGCGCGAGCATCCCGAGGCGCGCGAAGAACTCCGCGATGCCGCATTCTGGTACGACGACCGAGAGTCAGGTCTGGGTGAGGACTTCACCGACGCCATCGATGAGGCGATAGCCCGTATCTCCGATTGGCCTCGCTCTGCGCCAGTGTTTCCGGGCTGGGCGGACACCCCGACGGTGCACACTATGGCGGTGACGATGTTCCCGTACCGGGTGCTCTACTACCTCGCCGATACACGTTTCGTGATCCTCGCCTATGCGCACAACCGCCGCAAGCCGAGATACTGGGAGCATCGTCTCCACCGCTGACCGCCATCATCGTGTCGCGCGCCTGAGCGTCAACATGAAGGCGCTGTGCTGGAGTCAATTTCTCTCGACATCAAAATACTTTCCGTAAGTTCTGTAAACTTATCGAAGAAGAAGATTTGATTCTAGATATGGAGAGCAGACTGCCGTGAGCGAACCCGTGATCATCTACACGCACACCGATGAGGCTCCCGCACTTGCGACCGCCTCTTTCCTTCCGATTGTAGAGAAGTTCACCCGAGCGGGGAATATCGCAGTCGAGGCTCGAGACATCTCGCTCGCCGCACGCATCCTCGCGGAGTTTCCGCAGAACCTCAAGACCGAGCAGCAGGTCCCCAATGCGCTGGCGGAACTTGGCGCGCTCGCGACCGAGCCCGAGGCCAACATCATCAAGCTTCCGAATATCTCCGCTTCAATACCGCAGTTAAAGGCCGCGATCGCCGAGCTCCAAGCCAAGGGTTACGACATCCCCGACTACCCCGACGAACCGGCGGATGTCGAGGAGCACTACATCGCTTCCCGGTACGGCAAGATCAAGGGATCGGCCGTGAATCCGGTGCTGCGTGAGGGAAACAGCGATCGTCGAGCCCCCCAATCGGTGAAGAACTACGCTCGTAAGCACCCGCATCTGAACAAGCCATTTTCAAAGGGTTCGAAGACCCGGGTAATGACAATGGGGCAGGATGACTTTTTCTCAAATGAACAGTCGGTTGTCCTTGCAGAGGAAGACGAGTTGCAGATTCGCTTCGTGGCGGATGACGGCACTCAGACCGTGCTGAAAGACGGCCTGAGGATACTCAAGGGCGAGGTCGTAGACGCGACATTCATGTCTGCGAAGGCTCTTGACAGGTTTCTTGTCGACACGATCGAACAGGCGCAGGCCGAGGACGTGCTCTATTCGTTGCACTTGAAGGCCACCATGATGAAGGTCAGTGACCCGATCATGTTCGGTCACGCCGTGAAGGCCTTCTTCAAAGACGTGTTCGACAAGCACGCAGGTGCACTCGAAGAGGCTGGTCTCACACCGAACAACGGCCTTGGGGCGATTCTTGACGGCCTGAATGAGGTGCCCGGTGGTCAGGTGATTGCCGATGATATTGCGGCTGTGATTGCACGCGGCCCGCGCCTGTCCTACGTGAACAGCGACAAAGGCATCACTAACCTGCACGTTCCCTCCGACGTGATCGTCGATGCCTCGATGCCGGCGCTCTTTCGCAATGGTGGCAAGCTCTGGGGTGCAGACGGAGCCGAAGACGACACGATTGCCGTAATTCCCGACTCCTCCTACGCGGGGGTATACCAGGCCACTATCGAAGACATCATTGAGAACGGCCCGTTAGACCCTGCAACCATCGGAACGGTGCCAAACGTTGGCCTGATGGCGCAAGCAGCCGAGGAATACGGTAGCCATGACAAGACGTTCGAGATTGCGGGTAACGGGCGCGTCGAGGTGGTGAACAGTACCGGAGAGGTGCTGATGTCACACAACGTTGAGCCCGGTGACATCTGGCGCGCAACGCAAGCGAAAGATCTGCCGATTCGCGACTGGGTGAAGCTCGCCGTCACTCGGGCCCGTGCCACGGGTGTGCCCGCAGTGTTCTGGCTCGACGAAGATCGCGCGCATGACGCGTCGCTCATCGCGAAGGTGAATACCTACCTCGCCGACCATGACACCGCAGGCCTCACGATCAAGATCTTGAAACCAGAGCTCGCGACCCGCTATACCCTCGAGCGCATCCGCCGCGGCGAAGACACCATCTCGGTCACCGGTAACGTGCTGCGCGATTATCTGACCGATCTGTTCCCGATTCTCGAGGTTGGCACGAGCGCCAAGATGCTCTCTATCGTTCCGCTGCTCGCGGGGGGCGGACTCTTTGAGACCGGTGCCGGAGGCTCTGCGCCGAAGCATGTGCAGCAGCTTGTTGAAGCGAACTATCTGCGCTGGGATTCGCTGGGCGAGTTCTTTGCGCTCGCTGCATCACTCGAGCACCACGCAGATCGCACCGGAAATTCAAAGGCACGTGTGCTCGCAGGGGCGCTCGACCGCGCGACCGGCACCTTCCTCGAAGAAGATCGCTCGCCCGGACGAAAGATTGGCACGATTGACAACCGCGGAAGCCATTTCTACCTCGCTCAGTATTGGGCTCAGGAGTTGGCGCAGCAGACCGAGGACGCAGAGCTTGCATCGGTATTTGCGCCGGTTGCCCAGCAGCTCATCTCGAATGAGAGCAAGATCGTTGAAGAGCTACTCGCCGTACAAGGCAAGCCGGTCGATATCGGTGGTTACTACCTTCCCGATGCCGATCTGGTCTCACAGGTGATGCGCCCGTCAGTCACGCTCAACGAGATCATCGGCTAGGCCCATTGCCACCACATTCGTAAAGATCTGCGGGCTCAGCACGCCCGAGAGTGTGGATCAGGCAGTTGCGCACGGCGCCGACGCGGTGGGGTTCGTCTTTGCAGAGAGCGTCCGCAAGGTAACGTCTGAGCTTGCCAGTGAACTTATCATCCGTGTGCCGAGCGCGGTCGAGACGGTAGGTGTGTTTCGCGAGCAACCCATTGACGAGGTGATTGCGACCGCGCGAGCCGCGGGCGTGTCAACGATTCAGTTTCACGGGCGTGAGTCGGTCACTGATCTGCGACGAGCGCAAGATGAGGGCTTTCGCACTCTGCGCGCGTTCGGCGTTGATGAGTTCCTCGCGTTGAGTGGGGTGGATCGCGCAGCGTGGGCTGGTGAACGGCTGCTGGTTGACGCAGTCGAGCCAGGGGGCGGCACCACGTTTGATCCGCAGCTGATCGAACAAGGCACCCCGACTGGGTGGTGGTTGCTTGCTGGCGGGCTGACCCCGGAGAATGTTGGGGATTTGATCGCTCGATTGCGGCCGAGCGGCGTCGATGTATCAAGCGGCGTGGAGCTGCAGCGCGGAGTGAAATCACTCGAGCGCATCGCGGCGTTCCTGGCCGCTGCGCGAGCGCCCGGCGGCCCGTGCAGAGTTGATCGGGCACAGCCGCCGATCACTTAGGGGTTGTTCTCTGTCGGGGCATCAAGCGGGGTCGAATACGGGGCCGCGAGAAGCTTGAGGGCGAACGCTTTGGCGTTCGCTTCGCCGTCAACAGATACAGCAAGATTTGTCCAGATGACGAACGAAACCTCGTTCGCGGGGTCTGTGGCAACGATAGTGTCGAAACCCGGGAATGCTCCTTCAAGGAGGTAGATGCGGTTGCCTCCAAAGCGCGCCTGTTCGATGGCAAGGCCGTACTGTGGGCCGTTGTCTCCTCGCTCCGGTGAAATTTTTTGTACACGGTTCATATTTCACCCTGTAAGTGGGTCTCTGTGAAATAAGCTCGAACCGACGCACCAACCGTCGGCGGCAGCGAATGTGCTTCCGATCTCAGATGACGCGGCGCACTCGGCGCCCGGTGCGGGTTTCTAGGGGGAAAACAATGACGGATGCCTACCCGAGCCGCACACTCGCAGACGCGCCACGCGCAGACGACGGACACTATGGCCCCGACAGCGTCTCGTGGCGCGTGTTCTCGGACCCGGGTTCGATGCTCGGCGCGAAGAATGCCGTCTTTCTGCAGATGCTTGAGCCAGGCATGATGACCCACTTCGAGCGCGTCTCGCTCACCAGCGAAGGTCCGGAGGCGATGGCGGCCAGATTTGACCGCACGTCTGCCTATCTGCGCGACGCGATCTTCGCCGACAAAGCCCACGCGGATGCCGCCGCCGCGCATGTCGACAGGCTGCACGAGCACGCGAGCTGGACAAACCCGGAGACCGGTGAGGTTGTCAGCGCCAAGCAGCCGGCATGGCAGCGTTGGACCTGGTGGACGTATATCTGGTCGGCGGTACGTGGCTACCAGGAATTTGGCCCCGGCCTCTCGGCCGCAGACGCGGATCGGCTGGTGGTCGAATCCCGGCTCGGTGCCGAGAAGCTCTTCGTGCCCGGACCCTACTTCGACACATTCGCGGAACTCGACCAATACATTCGAGACGAGCTCAACACCAAAGCTCTGACCCTTTTTGCAGCGCTGGCGGGGCACGCGCTCCGCCATCCGGACGTCAAGGGGCCGGTCGCAAAGTGGGCGACGCGACGAGTGCTCAATGGCATCCTCTCGCTGCTTCCTGAAAGCGCCCGGCTCTTTTACGCCGTGGAGGATCGCAGCGCGAAGGAGCTGGCGCAGGGTGCCCGCTTCACCAAATGGGTGGCGAAACTCGCACGCAAGAATCGATCGGCCGAGCAACTTATCGCCGAGGCGGTGGGCGACTCGATCGCCAAACCCTATCAGCGGATCCGTGTGAAGACGGCATAGAGCGGGGAGCGATCCGCCGCTATTTGCCGACGGGCGCTCACAGCATTCTGATCAGAGATCGCTTCTTCTCGAAGTAGGCATGTTCAGACATAGTGCCATTGGCGCGCTGCTCTTCGAGCTCACGGATCGCCTCAATGACTGTGAGCTGCTGGTCTTCGCGGGTGCCACTGTGCAGCGTATGTTCTTCCCGGATTCTCATTCTCGCCCTCCTCATACTGCCTAGGAGCAGAGTAGGCGAAGGGTCTGACATGCGTTTACAGGCTCTATCATCGAAGCGCACACCAGAGGAGGTTCCATGTTTTCCGGAATGAGCGCGTTTCCGTTGACTCCGTTGTTTGACGATGCGGTCGATGAGCGAGCATTCACTGGGCTCGTACGGCGACTCGCCGTGGCCCGCGTTGATTCAATAACTGCGCTGGGTTCCACGGGTGCTGCTGCGTACCTCACGCTGGAGGAACGCGCTCGCGCAGCTGCCCTCGCTGTCGAGCACTCACAGGGAGTCCCCGTGATCGTAGGTGTGAGCGCACTGCGCACCTCCCATGTGCTCGCCAACGTGCGTGCTGCGGAGCGAGCCGGCGCGCAGGGCCTGCTTCTCGCGCCAATGTCTTATCAACCTTTGGCAGACGACGATGTGTTTGAGCTCTTTCGTTCGGTACTTGAAGCGACCGACTTGCCGGTTATCCTCTACGACAATCCCACGACGACCCATTTCACCTTCACTGACCAGCTGTACGCACGCATCGCGAAACTCCCGGGCCTCGGGTCGATCAAGATCCCGGGGGTGCCCCGGGATCCGGATGAGGCCCTCGCTCGCGTTCAGCAGATAAGAGCTCTCGTGCCGAAGCACGTAACGATCGGCGTCTCAGGTGATGCGGTTGCTGCCGACGGATTGCTGGCTGGATGCGATTCCTGGTACTCGGTGGTGGGAGGCACGCTTCCCGAACTTGCGACGCAGATCACTCAGCTTGCACTGAGCGGTCCAACCGGCGACGCACACGCAGAATCAGAGCGACTCAGACCGCTGTGGGATCTGTTTGCCGAGTGCGGCGGAAGCTTGCGTGTCGTGGCGGCGATCGCTGAGCACCTGGGCCTGGTGGCTCCGCGCTGCCTGCCGCTACCGATTCAGGGTCTCTCTCATGCGCAGCGGATACGCGTCGCGGAGGTGGTTGCGGCCCTCAACCTCCGCTGAGTCTGGCGCGCCGATGCTGGTACCATCGGTGAATGGAGCCCGATAATCGGGTTCGCGGACGAGGGAGCAGTACCCGCATCGCGACAAGACTGACTCGAAAGGGTTCGTCATGGCATGGTTGGTGCTGATCGTTTCAGGGATGCTCGAGGCGGTGTGGGCCGCGGCGCTCTCTGCCTCACAGGGGTTCACCAAATGGCGGCCCGCCGTACTGTTCGTCGTGTCGCTGACCGTCAGCATGATGGGCCTCGCATGGGCGATGCTCCATCTGCCAGTCGGCACGGCCTATGCGGTGTGGGTCGGAATCGGTGCGACTCTCACGGTGATCTGGGGGTTCGTCACTCGACAGGAGCGCCCGACGATCGCGAGAATTCTCCTGCTTCTCCTCTTGGTTGGCTGTGTTATCGGCCTGAAGGTGGTGAGCTGAGGTGCCGTGGATCGTGCTCCTGATGAGCGCGGTTCTTGAGGCAGTCTGGGCGACTGCACTCGGACTCTCGAACGGATTCACCGAACCAGCCCCCACCATCGTGTTCCTGATCGCGGCAGTGGCGAGCATGGTGGGGTTGGGTTGGTCGGTGCGGGTGATACCCATCGGTACGGGGTACGCGGTGTGGGTTGGAGTGGGGGCCGCGCTCACCGTGTCGTATGCGATGCTCACCGGGACTGAGAGCGTCTCTCTGGGGAAGATGCTCTTCATCGCAGGTATCATTCTCGCGGTAATCGGGTTGAAGCTCGTTCAGGGGGCAGCAAACACACGCGCCGCGGTCGACCCAGAGTCGACGTAGGCCGCTAGCCACGTGCAGCCGGTATGGGAAAGTGGTTGCGAAAACCGAAAGGATCACAACGGTGACCCAGATTCATGCGCAGACTCTCGATACACCAGATGGCCCGTTCACGATCGTGGAGTTGCCCGACGGAACCGTCGTCGCGTCGGGATGGAGTGCTGAGATCGGGAAGATAGCGGCCCAGTCGCCGCTGTCCCGCAACGCAGAGACTGTGACTGTCCACGCAGAGGGCCCCGACCTTGCGAGCGCCCGAGCGGTGCGCGAATACTACGATGGTAACGTTCGCGCCATTGAGACCCTGCGGGTCGCGCACCAGGGCACGCCCCTGCAACAAGCGGTGTGGGAACGCCTGCGCGAGATCCACTGTGGGTACACGCTCTCGTACGGAGAACTCGCGCGCAGTATTGACGCGCCGGGGGCATCGCGGGCGGTGGCGAGCGCCTGTGCTCGCAATGCGATCGGGTTGTTCGTGCCATGTCACAGGGTTGTCTCCGCGACTGGGTCGCTCTCTGGATTCGCGTGGGGCCTACCAGTCAAAGCGAGTCTGCTCGAGCGCGAGCAGCTGCACACTTATCCATCGAATGCATGAGCGTGCTATGAATCCCACATGATTTTATATTTGCACTCACCCCAAAATTCTTCCCGAAATTTTAGACACTGTTGACATTTTTGGTCGGGTGGGTGAACCTGTAGGCATCAGTGATGATGCCGTGCCGGGGGGACACTAGCGGGCGTAGTTTGCGCCCGCTTATACCTTCCGGGGCAGGGGTGGTCGTATGGTGGAGGAAGTCTTTCAGCAGTCAGGAGAGGGGCTCTTTCGCGGCCTGACGCCAGTTTTCGACACGTCGGTGATGGTTGAGCGGCTCAAAGCGGTCGTAGCGGCCGTGTCGCAGCCGGGAGCCTCGGTCTTGTTGCTCGGTGAACCTGGGGCAGGCAAATCGAGGCTCGCCGAAGCCGCCGCGTATACCCTCGAAGCGCAGGAAAGTCCCGAATTCTACGTCACCGTGATGTCGACTCCACCGGTAGAAACCAGTGGCATTGCGGCGGTGTTCGGATTCTATTTCCCCGAGATTCTTGAGGGGGACGAAGGGTCAGGATTCTTAGAGAGCGACTCGGTCTCGCCGCAGGTGTTCGCGACACGCTTGATGAACGCGATCCGTGGTCGCGCTGGCGGGCGGGAACCGGTTCTCGTGGTATCTGATGTACACGCCTACGGACCTCTGCCAGCCTTCCTGCTTGAACACCTCGTGCGCTCACGGTCTCTGCGTCTTATTGCGACCGCCCATCGGCTCACCGGCGCAGCGAGTCGCATGGGTCGAGACCCTCGAGTGCAACGGATCACGGTCGGGCCGCTCAGCCTCGAGGAAGCGGATCTGTTTCTCTCCAGGCGCCTCGGCGTCTCGCACATCGCGACCGAGACGCTCCGGCGCTGGCACGCCGCGACGGCGGGAAATAGCTATGCGTTGGGTGTATTGGCGCTGTCCTGCGAACGACGGGGTGTGCTCAGGCGAAACCGTGGCCTTGCCTGGGTGCCGCGAGGGTCCGACGATGCACCCGAAGAGTTCGCGGTGTTCGCGAGAGAGGCCTGCAGCGAAGCGGAACTGCGCACGCTCGAACTCATCGCGCAGGCTGAACCACTGGTAGAAACCCCGCTGCTACAACTTGTCGACCCGGGGTGCAGTTCCTCATTGATCGAGAAAGGCCTGGTGCGCACGCGTCGGCACCCCAGCGGGAGTATCGCGCTTGAAACTGCGCACCCGATACTCGCAGCCGCGATCCGCGAGCATATGAATCGGGCCAGACAGGTCGAGCTCAGCACGCAGTTGTTTCAGGCGCTGGATGCGGATCGGAGCCACTCGACCCTGATCTCGACACCTCAGCTCCTCACGCGACTGGTGGTGTTCGGCCTGGACAGCGGGCAGGACTTGCCGGCCGCTTGGCTCTCGCAAGCCTTCGCGTTCCTGAAAGGCGGATCGAATCCGAAGCTCCTCTTGCGAGTCTCGCTCGAGCTGATGCACAGTTCCGATCCTGAAGAGGCGGCGGTGGTGGCGGTGCGAGCGGCAAGCTATGCACGGCTGCTCGGCGATCATCGTCGGCTTCAGCTCGCTATTGCCGGAATTCGCGACATCACGGCTGACCCGGCCCGCTTCGATGAGTTGCCAGCCCCACTCAAGACTCGGCTTCGGCTCCTCCTCATCGAACATAGCTTTTGGGAGGGGAGCAGAATCGAGACTGTGCTTCTCGAGCTACAGGCTGTCACAGATGCGCTGGGAGAGTTCGATCCGGTGTCGCAAGAGATGGTGCGAAGCTCCCGGCTGATTCTTCTGGCGTATGACGGTCGGCTTCGGGAGGCCGCACTCGAGAGCCCCGCGCCCGAGTCAGCGTCACACATCAACGTCGAGTGGGTGCGTGCCCCCGCGAGAGCGGTCAACGCACTCATTCAGCAGCAAGACGGCCAACTCGACGACGCGATACGGATCGCTGAAGAAGCCCGACTGCTTTCGCTCCTGGGGGATCGGGTGCCGACTGACACCGTAGATCTCCAAGGATTTTGCTTGTTCTTTGGTTTTTGGGCAAGCGGGAGCCGGGAAGCGGGGCGCCAAAGCCTCGAAGAGTTGCGGGAAAGCGGCAGCGCCGATGTGCAAGCCGTGGTGTATCTCTCGGGGCTCGTGGAGTCAGGCTCCGCGCTCCTGGCTGCGCAGGAGGCGCGCTGGCGGGATGCCGCGGATCAAGCCGAACAGCTCCTCGATGGAGTGAAGACGTACGACGGATACGGTCTGAGGCCGCTATTGCACGCGGTGCACGCTCTCGCGCTCGCCGCGTTGGGTGAGAGCGAGTTTGCCGTTTCTGAGTTGCGACGCGCCCATCGGGAAGAGCGGGGGGTCTCGCGCGCGGTCGAGGGGTTCCGTCGCCGCCTCATGGTGCGCACCATGCAATGGCTGAGAGTCGGAGACCCCGCCGCCGAGGCGCTGGAGATGGCTGAGTGGGCCCGTGAGCAGGGGGTGAGGCTCGTCGAGCTCGAGGCTTTGCACATGGTGGCACTCGAATCCCGTTCACTGGCACGCACTATCGAATCGCGGGCTCGGGAACTCGCCACGGCAATCGATCAACCCATCGGCGACGTGATCGTCAGTCACATCGAGAAGATCATTGCGGGAGTGCACCCTACCGATGTCGACGAACCAGAGGTGCGTCTCCTCTCGGAACTTGGTTTGTGGATCCCGCTGCCCCTTTCGGGCGGCCTGTCTGCGCGCGAGCGAGAGGTAGCACTGTTCGCATCGCTTGGGTACTCCTCGCGATTTATTGCTGAGCGCTTGCACTTGTCTGTGCGCACGGTCGACACTCACCTTGGGCACGTCTATGCGAAGCTGGGGGTGGAGGATCGCGACGGCCTCAGGCAATGGTTCGCAAACGATCGCCACTTCTCGCATCGGAACGGCGACGCGCAGGAGGCTCCGGAGGCACCACGGAAGATTCCCGGAGTCTCTGCGGCGTAGCCGGTCGCTTATGATGTGCGCATGGGCCGAGCAGCGAAGAGCATCGAGACAGCCACCGGGCATCCATGGCTGGAATGGACCGAATGGCTCGAGGGTCAGGGCGCTTCCGCACTCGCCCATGCGCAGTTGGCGCGCCTGGTGCTCGACCGCATCCGGCAGCTGGGCATTGAGCGGCATGCCAGCACCGGCGAGCCGTTGAACGACGGTTGGTGGGCGCAGACGATCGCTATCGACTACGAGCACGATCATGGCATGCGCGAGGTTGGCCAGGGGCACTTGGGCACGTTTGCCGCCTCAGCGTCGAAGACCATTCAGGGCACACTCGATGAGGCGCTCAGCGCCTGGCTCGATGTGATAGCGGGTGTCACCGAGATAGATCGGGTGCCGTTTTCCGAACAGCCGACGACATCTGCAACTGAGAAGTGGCGCTACTGGCGGGTCTCGCTCGCAGACGGCACCCGCGCACAGGTTGACATCTCCGTCAAACAGGTCACAGAAGGTGCGCCCGCGAAAGCGGTCGTCTCGGTGCAGCACTCCAAGCTGGAGACGGCAGACGATATTCCATCGAGAAAGGCCGCTTGGAAGGCGCTGCTCAGCCAGCTCGACCGGAGCTAGCAGTACGTCCGCCGCTCCAGCTGGAAGGCTAACGCTTCTGGCCGCGATTCCTGCGGCGGATCGCTTGCTCAGGCTTGCCGCCGAGGTACGATGCGGCAGGATCCACCAGAAAACCCTGTCGGAGCGCCTCGCGGCCAATCAGCATCCGAAACACCATCTCGTGTCGACTCGTGAGCGTGAATTCGGCGGGGATCCGCTGGCCGAGCAACTCGATGTCCATCAGCACCACGAGGCGATCTTGTGAGTGCCCGGAAGAGCTGCGCACCGTGCGTCGGTCGTGCACAGGAAGTTCGACCCGATGCTCGTCATTGTCGTTGTGCTGCCAGGGATGCACGGTAAAGCGCACCCAGCTGGAGCCGTCTCGCGAAAACTCCTCAACGTCAGCGGCGTGCAGGGCAGAAGTCTGCGCGCCGGTGTCGATTTTCGCCTTTATGTGCGACACGCCGATGTTCGGGAGGGTTACCCATTCACGCCACCCGGTGAGGGTGCTTGAATGGTGAGGTTCGTTCACCCCTCTATATTGGCAGGTACTTTCCGTGAAACTCGCGATTCTCTCGCGCGCGCCCCAGGCATATTCGACACAGCGTCTCCTCGCAGCCGCCGTTGATCGTGGACACCGTGCGCGCGTGCTCAACACGTTGCGCTTCGCGATCGACCTCGCGGGTGATGAACCCGACCTGCGCTATCGGGGCAAGCCGCTCAGCGATTACGACGCGATCCTGCCGCGCATCGGTAACTCGATCACCTACTTCGGAACCGCGGTCGTGCGTCAGTTCGAGCAGATGGACGTCTACACGCCGAATACCGCAAACGGCATCTCGAACGCACGAGACAAGCTGCGCGCGACACAGATCTTGTCGCGACACAACATCGCCATGCCCGCTACGGCATTCGTGCGCAACCGGGCCGACGTGCGCCCGGCGATCGAGAGCGTGGGTGGTGCCCCGGTCGTGATCAAGCTGCTGGAAGGCACCCAGGGCATCGGCGTGATTCTCGCGCCCCAGGTGAAGGTCGCAGAGGCCATCATCGAGACTCTGCACTCCACCCGGCAGAATGTGCTGATTCAGCGTTTCGTGTCTGAGAGTCGCGGGCGCGACATTCGGGCGCTCGTCGTGGGCGATCGGGTGGTGGCCGCGATGCGCCGCATCGCCAGCGGTGACGAGTTCCGTTCGAACGTGCACCGCGGTGGCACCGTGGAATCGGTGCAGCTCGAGCCTGCCTACGAACAAGCGGCGGTGCGCGCGGCCCAGATCATGGGGCTGCGTGTCGCCGGCGTTGACATGCTCGAAGGTGATGAGGGCCCACTCGTCATGGAGGTGAACTCCTCGCCGGGACTGCAGGGCATCGAGAGCGCGACCGGTCTTGACGTTGCTGGTGCCATCATTGACTACATCGCACGGCAGGTCACCTTTCCCGAGATTGACGTGCGCGAGCGACTCAGCGTCTCGACAGGCTACGGTGTGGCGGAACTCGTGATGCACGGGGGAGCCGAGCACCTCGGCAAGCCACTCGGCGAACTCGGCCTGTGGGATCGCGACATCACCGTACTCACCCTGCACCGCGGTGTGCAGGTCATTCCGAACCCCCGCAAGCACGTCGTGCTCGAACCGGAGGATCGCCTGCTGTGCTTTGGGAAGCTGGAGGAAATGCGCTCAATGATTCCTGAGCGCCCCAAGCGCCGTGCCCGAGTGCGCAAGCTGCCGAAAGAGATTCAGGCGCTGGCCGATGGTGACCGGGTGGATCCGCGATCCACCCACGGCGACTAACCTCGCCGCGCGACCAACTCGAACTCGAGGAAGCCCTGGTTCTCCACTGACACGAACCCGAGGCTGGGTGCTTGCACGCCGAAATCGGAAAAGGCGATCGGAATCTGGCCTGCGACCTCGGCGGTCGCGCCGTCCGTGCGCACCTGCGCGGTGAAGGTGACGGGTTTCGTGACGCCAGCGATGGTGAGCTCGCCCACGAACTGTTGCTCAACGGTCTCGCCCACGATCGGCACCTCCGCAGCGACGGTCGGCTGGGTGAGGCGGAACGTAGCCGTCGGGTGCTCGGAGGTGCGCAGCGCGGTATCGCGGAAGTAGCTGTCGCGCTGTGGGCTATCCGTCGAGATCGAGCCGACGTCGACCGTGAACTCGGCCTCAGCCAGCGTGAGTTCACTCACCGTGAGAGTTCCCTCAACCTGCGAGGTGCGTCCAGTGACGGTGACATCGGTGCCGTTGAGCACCTCGTCGACCCGATAACCGGCGACCGAGCCTTCGCCCAGCTTCCATGTGCCGCTCAGACTCGCGGCATCAAGCGGGGCATCGTCTCCCATTGAGAGCGTCGTGTCATCGGCAGTGAGCAGCGGGGTCTCTGCAGGTGGAGGGGCAAGGAAATCGCGGTAGACGACAGGCCCAGCGGTCACCGCGAGCACTCCCACAGCGATGATGCCGACGACCACTGCGATCGCGATCTTCGTTCGTTTGCTCATCTGTGCTCCGCCTGCCCCGCATCGACTCTTGATGCCCACCAGGATGCCCTCCCCGCCCATGAAGTGCCTGGGAAGGGGTCTTCGCTACCCTCGCAGCACCCGAAACCCACGCACGGGATCGTAGCCGTGGATCTCGCGGGTATCGAGCACCGCCATGAAATCGAGAATCTCAGGGGTGATCACCTGCCCCGGCACGAGCACCGGGAACCCGGGCGGATACGGGGTAACGAACCCGCCGCTCACCGGCACCTCGCCGCGATCCACACGCTCGCGCAGGTCGGAAATGAGCACGTGCTCGACCGCCGCGCGCCGCTGACCCTTGAAGAAGGCCGCGCGCATGTCGCCATCGGGCAACTGACCGTCGGTCGAGTAGCCAGCAGAAAACGAGCTGAAGTCGGGGAGCGGCGGCATCGCGACCTCGCCGGGAAGGGGCAGATCGGGATCGCGCTGCGCTTTGTCTTCCTCGAAGCGCTCAGCCAGCTTCACGAGCACCTCGATAAGGTAGGCGATCGCGCTGCGCGAAGTGCCGATGTTCGTCATGAACAGCACGGTGTTGCGGCTGGTCTTGTTGACCTGCACGCCGTAGCGATCCATCAGATAATCGTGTTTAAACGTGTCACCGTCGACTCCGGTGCGGCTAATCTCGATGGTGATTCGGCTCGGATCGACCACAAACTCATCGGTCGCCCAGGCCTGCCACATCGTCGCGAGTCCATCGCGCAGCGGCATCGGTCGACCTGCCTCGCGGTACTCCGCGGGGATGAGGTCGTGCGCGGTAAGCACCCGAAACGTGCGGCGCAGCAGGGGGTGGCGCGCGACGGCTTGGCACAGGCTCGTAGCCAGGTCGAGCTGCCGCTGCACCAACTCGAAGCCCTCGAGTTCAACCTGACGGCGACCGAGGTCCAGCGAAGTGAGGATCTGGTAGTTCGGGGAGGTCGTTGTGTGCGTCATGTACGCCTCGTGGAACGGCTCCTCGGCCTCGCGCACCCAATCCTGGTCATAGACGTGGATCATCGATCCCTGCCGCAGCGACGTCAGCGTCTTGTGCGTCGACTGGGTAGCGTAGACGCGCAGGCGCGCATCGGGTGCGGGTACCAGTCGCTCACTCAACCACACCTCATCGGGAGCGGGATTCCCGTCGGCATCGAACAGGCGCTCCCGCTGCGCCTGGTACTCGGAGGCGTGCAGTGAACTCTTCAGCCGCTCCTCGAGGCGCTTCGCCGCAGCCATCGCGGTGCGACGGCGGGTCACCGGGTGGAACGCCGCGAACGCGAACCAGGCCTCATCCCACAGGAACACGAGATCCGGCTTGATCGCGAGGCACTCTGCCATGACACGCTCGGGGTCATACACGATCCCGTCGAACGTGCAGTTGGTGAGGGTCACCATTCGCACCTCGTCAAGGCGTCCAGCCGCGCGGTAGTCGAGGAGCATCTGCTTGATGCGGCTGAGGGGAACCGCCCCGTAGAACGCGAACTCGTTCAGCGGGTACGCCTCAAGGTACGCCGGGCGGGCGCCGGTCAGCATCACCGCATGGTGATGGGACTTGTGGCAGTTGCGATCCACCAGCACCACCTCGTTGGGCGACACGAGAGCCTGGTGCACGATCTTGTTGGCGGTCGACGTGCCGTTGGTCACGAAGAAGGTGTGTTTTGCGCCGAACGCGCGAGCCGCGAGATCCTGCGCCTTCTTCAGCGTGCGCACCGGCGCGAGCAGCGAATCGAGACCACCCGAGGTGGCACTGGTCTCGGCGAGCAACAGGTTGAGTCCGTAGAAGTCGGCCAGGTCGGTGATCCACTTGGACCCCACGACCGAACCGCCGCGGGCGATGGGCAGGGCGTGAAACACGCCAACCGGTCGCCTGGCGTGATCCTGGATCGCGCTAAAGAAGGGGGTGTCGTAGAGGTGCGAGATGCGGCGCAGCAGCGTGAGGTGCAACTCGAGGTGGTCTTCGCGGCGGAAGACGCGACGGAAGCGGCGGGTAAGCGCGCTCGCGAGGTCTTCGATGTGCGCCCCCGCCATGAGGTACAGGTCGAGTTCTGGGCGAAGGGTGGCGAGCGTATCGGCGAGGCCGAGCACGCGCTGAACCATCGCCAGCGAGCTCTTCGCCGAGGCGGGCTGCGTGCCCGATTCGGCGCGGGCGAGCGCGATGGTCTCGCGCAGATCGCGGCTGAGGTGCTGCTTGGTGTGCTCGGTGAAGCCGGGGCGAACCACCACCGCGAGAATGTTGGGGTTGGTGAGTACCGCGGCGACCGCGTCGTCGGCAGAGGGAACGATGACGTAGTCGTAGACGAAGTCGTCGGCGCTACTGCGAAGTTGTCGCACCTCTTGGCGGATCGCATCACGATCGGCCTCGGTGGTTTCGTCGACGATCAGCACCTCGAACCGGGGGCGAGAATCAACATCGTCGTCGAACTCAAGGCGTTCGACCTCGTCGAGGTACTGATCGCGGGGTGTCTCAGGGATCGTGCTGCGGCGGATGCGGTTGACCACACGGCCGATGCGATCCAAAGCGGCCTGCGTGTTGCCCTTGTGGAGCAGATTGGTGATCTCGACCACGTAGCGCTGCCCAAAACCGGCCCAGTACATCTCGATGGTCTCGAGGGCGCGAAGCAGCCGCGAGATCTCCCCGTCTGCCTCAAGCGCGCTTGATCTCGGGCTGCCGTGTACGAGCAGCTTGACCGCCGAACGGAGGTATTCCCAAGCGTCACTGCGCATTCGCCAGGTGCTTGAGGGCATTCCGGGATCGCGCTCAAGCCGTGCCTCGCTCCCACCCGACAATGTGTCGGTCGGTGAAGGTGCGAAGGGTGCGGCGTGCAAGCCTTCGGGTAATTCCGCGCGAATCGAATCCAGGAGCGGCATTGGCAGGGTCCTTCCCACGTCGGTACCCAGAAAACAGTCTCGGTGGCAACGACGCAAACGAAACTTTAGGGGTTATGCACCGAGTGTACGCCCCATCGATGCCTGTGGTCGCATGCGGGTCGCAGGTGCGGTGAAGAAATAGTGCGTTCTTTCCACTGGAAAGCGACCCTGCGCTGGGTACGCTACCCGCGGGGGGTCTGCGCGACACGGCCTAGGATTGACTCCATGGTCCAGGCTTATGAACGCAAGCATCGAATCGTTGTTCTCGGCGGTGGCCCAGGCGGGTACGAGGCCGCCTTGGCGGGGGCGCAACTCGGTGCCGAAGTGACGCTCATTGAGCGCTCGGGTGTGGGGGGTGCTGCCGTGCTCACCGATGTTGTGCCCTCGAAGAGTCTGATCGCGACGGCGGGTGCCGCGCGGGCCGTGCGGGAGTCGGGAAACCTCGGCGTGCAGGCATTCCTGCCCGGAGCTGACGGGAAGCCGATCCGCCCCGAAATCGCGTTGAACCTCGCGGCGGTGAATAAACGGCTCATTGCCATGGCCGCAGCGCAGTCAATCGACATGCAGACGACTCTTGAAGATGCCGGGGTGCGCGTGGTGCATGGTGATGGTCGTCTGGACGGGCCAAACGCCGTACTCGTCTCAACCGCGAGCGGCGGTGAGGGCACCGATTTTGACCGGATCGAGACAGACACCCTCGTGGTGGCCGTTGGCGCGCGGCCCCGCGAGCTCGACTCGGCGAAGCCCGACGGCGAACGCATTCTGAACTGGAAACAGCTCTACGACCTCACCACGCTGCCCGAGCACCTCATTGTGGTGGGCTCTGGCGTGACCGGGGCCGAGTTTGCAAACGCGTACCGCACGCTTGGCGCGGAGGTGACGCTGGTCTCGAGTCGCGAGCGGGTGCTTCCCGGCGAAGATCCCGATGCCGCGACCGTGATCGAGAACGAGTTCAAACGCATCGGCATGAATGTGATGTCGAAGTCGCGAGCCGAGTCCGTCACTCGCACCGACTCCGGGGTGCTGGTGCGGTTGGCCGACGGCAGCACCATCGAGGGCTCCCACTGCCTGATGGCGGTCGGCTCGATCCCGAACACTGTGGGCATCGGCCTGCGTGCCGCGGGGGTAGAACTCACCGACAGCGGCCACATTCGGGTCAATAAGGTCGCGCGCACCGCAGTGCCCTCGATCTACGCGGCTGGAGACTGCACAGACTTCTATCCGCTCGCCTCGGTCGCCTCGATGCAGGGGCGCACCGCGATTATGCACGCGCTTGGCGACTTTGTGCGTCCGATCGACCTGCGCAACGTCGCGGCGAACGTGTTCACCCACCCTGAGATCGCGAACGTGGGCTGGAACGAACGCACCCTCGCAGATGCCACCGGCATGGCGCGGGCCGTGCAGTACACGATCCCGTTGAACATCAATCCGCGCGCCAAGATGATGGGCATTAAAGACGGGTTCGTGAAGCTTTTCGCGTGGGAGGCATCGCGCACCGTGATCGGAGGGGTCATCGTCGCTCCGCGGGCGAGCGAATTGATCTTTCCGCTCGCGCTCGCCGTTGAGCACCGACTCACCGTCGATCAGGTCGCCTCTGCCTTCGCCGTCTATCCCTCGCTGTCCGGCGCCATCACCGACGCGGCCCGGGCGATGCACGCGAGCCAGCTGTGACCCGGCGTTCCCGGTTCGGGGGTGGATCGGCCCGCCCCGCCTGGCGGTCGCTCCTGCGCGGCCTTGTGGCGTCGCTTGCGGTTCTCGCCCTCGGAGCGGTGACTGCGTGCTCTGCGCAGGTGAAGCCCGACGTGGTGCCCTCGGCCGAGGGGGTGGACGCGGCGGTCGTGGTCACGGTGATCGACAACCGCTACGAGCCAGCCCTCGTCGAGATTGAGGTGGGCGACGCGGTGCGCTGGGAGTTCCGGGGCACCATGGAGCACGACGTGGTTGCGGCAGACGGCAGCTTCGTGAGCGACCTGACCACGAAGGGGAGCTACTCTCACGTATTCGACACTGCGGGGGAGTTTGCCTACGATTGCTCGGTTCACCCCGAGATGACGGGCATTGTTCGGGTGAAATAGCGCGGCCACGGGCCGGATCCACGAAACTAGCGCCGAGGTGACGACCGCGCAGGCTTCGAGGTCGCTGAACCCTGCGCGGTCGCCCACCCGGCAGGGGTGTTACGGTGCGGCAAGCAGGCAAGCAGGCAAGCAGGCAAGCAGGCAGGCAGGCAGGAAGCGCGGAGTCGGGTCAGAGCCCGATGCGGCAGAGCTCGAGGCGCCAGACGCTACGGAGTCGGCGCGGCGACTCGCAGCGAGGTGAGCTGTTCGGCGCGGGTCGGGGCGGGGTGTACGGTCATGAGTTCGTCCGCCTCGGCGTGGGCGGCGAATGCCGCGAGCTCTTCCTGCACCCGCTCGCGCCCGCCGAGTGCCGTGTACGTGAGCATCTTGCGGATCTCCTGCGCGGCGGGGCTGTCGAACAGCTGCCGGGCCTCGGCCTCGGTGAGTTCGACCTCGCGGCCGCGGGAGAGGAAGCGACGCACACGCTCGAGCTCGGTGCGGGCGAAGAGCGCCTCCGCGGCTGCGTCGGTTTCCGCGGCCACGACGTTGATGCCTGCGATGACGTAGGGCTCTGGGTGGCGCGCGCTGGGCACGAAGTTGCTTCGATAGTGTCGCACCGCCGAGCCGAGAGCCTGCGGGGCGAAGTGGGAGGCAAACGCATACGGCAACCCGAAGTGCGCGGCGAGGTTCGCACCGAACAGGCTCGAGCCTAAGATGAACATGGGGACGTTTGTGCCGCGCCCCGGGTATGCATTGACCGCGGTGCGCGGCAGCTCATCAGAGAGCAACTGCTGCAGCTCACGCACGTCAGCTGGGAAGGTCTCTGCCGCGCTGTGGCTGCGGCGCATCGCACGGAACGTCGCCATATCGCTCCCGGGCGCCCGCCCAAGCCCGAGGTCTATGCGGCCCGGGTGTAGCTCGGCGAGCATGCCGAACTGCTCGGCGATGACGAGGGGGGAGTGGTTGGGCAGCATGACCCCGCCAGCACCCAGGCGGATCCGCTCCGTGTGCGCTGCGACGTGGGCAATGAGCACCGCGGTTGCACTTGACGCGATCGCCGACATGTTGTGATGCTCGGCATACCAGACTCGCTCGTACCCGAATTTCTCGGCGGATCGCGCCAGATCGACCGAGTGGTGAAGCGCCGCGGCGATGTCTCCGGACTCTTCTACGGTGGCAAGATCGAGGACGGAAAGCGGCACGCGTGTCATGTCCGGTGCAACGCCGGGCGGGCGTGCGCTATTCCGAGTCGGCCTTCACCTCGAGCAGCAGGTGGCCGGAGGGCACCGTCTGACCCACGGGTGCGTCGATGCTTAACACGATGCCGTCGTGCGGGGCATAGATCGACTGCTCCATCTTCATCGCCTCGAGTACCACGACGAGCTCGCCACTGGAGACGCGCTGGCCTTCCTCAACTGCGAGCTTGACGACCGTCGCTTGCATGGGCGCGGTCACCGCGTCACCCGCGATACCGTGTGCCGACGATCCCTTTGCGCGGCGTGGGGCGGGACCCCGTGTGACATCTTGATCGCCCAACGGAATGAGCCGCGCGGGCATGCTCACCTCGACCCGGCGCCCGGAGACCTCGACGACGACCGTCTGACGCTTCGGATCCTGCGCGAGAGCGGCCAGCTCACCTTCCCAGGGCTCGATGTCGTTCTCAAACTCGGTCTCGATCCACAGGGTGTAAATGCCGAAGGCACCGTTTTCCGCGGTGAATGCGGGGTCGCGCACGATTTTGCGGTGGAACGGCAGCACGGTGGGGAGGCCCTGAACCTCGAACTCGTCGAGGGCCCGACGGGCGCGCTCGAGCGCCTGCGTGCGGGTGGCTCCGGTGACGATGATCTTGCCGAGCATCGAGTCAAAGGCGCCCGAGATGACGTCGCCCGAGGCAACGCCGGTGTCGATGCGCACACCCGGGCCGCAGGAGGCCTTGAACTGGGTGACCGGGCCCGGAGCGGGCAGAAACCCGTTGCCCGGATCTTCGCCGTTGATGCGGAACTCGAAGGAGTGCCCGTGGGTGATCGGATCGTCGTAGTCGATGACCCCGCCCTCGGCGATGCGGAACTGCTCACGCACCAAGTCGATCCCGGTGATTTCTTCGCTTACGGGGTGCTCGACCTGCAGTCGCGTGTTCACCTCGAGGAACGACACGGTGCCGTCTCTGGCGACGAGGAACTCGCAGGTGCCGGCGCCGACGTACCCGACCTCACGCAGGATTGCCTTTGAGGCGCGGTACAGCTCGGCATTCTGTTCGTCGGTGAGGAACGGCGCGGGTGCCTCTTCGACCAGCTTCTGGTGGCGGCGCTGCAGCGAGCAATCACGAGTGGAAATGACTACCACGTTGCCGTGCTGATCTGCCAGGCACTGCGTCTCCACGTGGCGTGGCTTGTCGAGATATTTCTCGACAAAGCACTCGCCGCGCCCAAACGCTGCGACGGCCTCTCGCGTCGCCGACTCGAAGAGCTCGGCGACCTCCTCGCGAGTGTAGGCGACCTTCAACCCGCGCCCGCCACCACCGAACGCAGCTTTGATCGCCACGGGCAGCCCGTGTTCGTCAGCAAATGCGAGCACCTCATCGGCACCCTGCACCGGGTTGAGGGTGCCGGCTGCGAGCGGCGCGCCCACCTTCTCGGCCACGTGCCGCGCAGAGACCTTGTCGCCCAGCTGTTCGATCGCCTCGGGTGTCGGGCCGATCCACGTGAGACCCGCGGCGATGACGGCCCGCGCGAACTCGGCATTCTCGGCGAGAAAACCGTAGCCGGGGTGGATCGCGTCGGCGCCAGAGCGCCTGGCGACACTCAGAATCTTCTCGATCACGAGGTAGGTGTCGGCGCTGGTCGCGCCGTTCAGTGCGTACGCCTCGTCGGCGAGCTGCGCGTGCATGGCATCGCGATCTTGGTCGGCGTAGACGGCCACTGAGGCGATGCTGCTGTCAGCAGCGGCGCGAATAATGCGGACGGCGATCTCACCGCGGTTAGCGATGAGGACTTTACGGATGCGCGACATGATCTCCAGCCTATTGGAGGCGGGGGCCTGGCCGTTGGATATACCCACCAAAACTTGTGGAGAATCGTTGCCGAACTCGACATGCGGGGGTGCGGCCTAGACTGGGTGCGTGGTGAATCCAGATATCCAGGGCCGGGTCTACCCGCCCACTCAGCCGTACCTTGTGGGACGTGAGAAGGTGCGCGAGTTTGCGCGCGCCGTGCTCAGTTCTGCCCCCCTCCATCACGACCCGGAGGCTGCTCGCGCGGCCGGGTACACCGATGTGGTGGCTCCGCCGACCTTCCCCATCGTGCTGCAAGATTTCACGCTGCAACAGTTGCTCGCCGACACAGACGCGGCGGTCGACTTCTCTCGCGTGGTGCACGGCGACCAGCGGTTCAGCTACTCGCGTCCGATCGTGGCGGGCGATGAACTCGTCGGCACAATGACGGTCACCTCGGTGAAGCAGCTGGGTGGCAACTCAATGGTGACTTCCTCTACGGAAATCGTTGATGGTGGTGGGGCACACGTGGTCACCGCGATCTCCACTCTGGTTGTGCGAGCGGAGGAGAGCGCATGAGCGCGACAGTTCTCCCAGTATTCGAAAACCTCGCCGTCGGCGACACGGTGATCGAGCGCACCGTTGCATTCTCCCGCGACACGTTGGTGCGCTACGCCGGCGCTTCGGGAGACTTCAACCCGATCCACTATCGCGACGATGTGGCGCAGTCGGTGGGGCTTCCCGGCGTGCTTGCCCACGGCATGCTCACGATGGGTGTCGCGGCATCGCCAGTGAGTGAGTGGATCGGCGCGGCCGGTTTCGTGCGTGACTACCAGGTGCGGTTCACCCGGCCGGTGCCCGTCGACGCGTCAGCCGGGGCAAGCGTGAGCGTCACGGCGACCGTCGGAGCGCTGGACCCCGAGTTGCGTACCGCCCGCATCGACCTGAAGGTCATGTTCGGTGGCCAGACAGTGTTGGGCAAGAGCCAGCTTGTGGTGTCATTCACGTGATCGATTCCGGCTCGCACGCGGAGCAGACAGGCGACCGTGATGTCATGCGGCTCGCGGATTTGACCACCATGCGGGTGGGTGGCCCTGCCGAGCGTGTGCTGGTCGCGAACACCGCAGATGAACTCGTGCGTCTGGCGGGGCAACTCTGGCACGAAGGATATGACTGGCTGCTCCTCGGCGGGGGGTCGAACACGGTCGTCAGCGACGAAGGATTCCCGGGAACCGTCCTGCTCGTGCGGACTGGGGGCGTCGAACAGATCCCCGATCCCTCCTTGGACGCTGGAATCGTCCGCCTGCGCGTGCAGGCTGGTCACGACTGGGATCAGTTGGTGGCCGACTGCGTCGACCGCGGCTGGTCGGGCCTCGAAGCGCTCTCGGGGATCCCGGGGCGGGCCGGAGCCGCTCCGATTCAGAACATTGGCGCGTACGGGGCGGAGCTCGCCGACGTATTGCACTCGATCACCTTTCTCGATCGCGAGACCGAGGAAGTGATGAGAATTCCCGCAGCCGAACTCGAGCTCGGGTACCGCACCTCGAGCATCAAGTCCGGTCGCGAGGGCGTGGTCGTTTCGATTGATGTGCTCCTGCGCGAGCACTTGGATGTCGACCAGCCGCTTTCCGCGCCGATCGCCTATGGCCAGCTGGCCGACGAGCTCGGTGTGACGATCGGCGATCGCGTCACGCTCAAGGAGCTTCGTCGTGCGGTCCTTCGCCTGCGCGCGTCGAAGGGAATGGTGCTCGACGATGCCGATCACGACACGTGGAGCGCCGGTTCCTTCTTTACGAACCCCATTGTTTCGGAGCATTTTGCCCGGGGCCTTCCCGGGGGTGCCCCGCGGTATCCGGTCGCGGGCATAGAGCCGGAGCCCGCGGTGACGCCGCTCGAGGAGCTTGCCGCCGGCGCACCTCTCCGGCTGCCCCAGCCCGCTCTGCCGCGTCAGGTGAAGCTCTCGGCGGCGTGGCTGATCGAACACGCGGGCATCGCACGCGGGTTCCGCATCCCGGGTTCGGGGGCCGCGATCTCTGCAAAGCACACCCTCGCGATCACCAACCAGGGCGGCGCAACCGCGGCGGACGTCGCTCAGCTCGCCCGATACGTGACGCAGCGCGTGCAGTCGGAATTTGGGGTCATCTTGGCGCCAGAGCCGAATCTCTACGGGCTGGAGCTCTAGCTTCACGCTCTAGTTTGTGGGCATCCTTTTTGGAGGATATTGACAAGCTTGAGGGGTTCGTCGATGCTGGCCATTTGTCGGTTCTCAGTCGGCCGGTTGTCGCGCGAACGCGTGAGCCCTAGCCTGGGGGCAGCATGTCAACGGCACGCAAAGGAGCCAGAATGACCACCCCCGCAGGCACGAGCCCCACAGCCATTCGTATCGATCACACCGCTGTAGGTGATGCTCTGCTGGGCAAGTGGAAGAAGGAGCGGCTCGAGTCGCGCCAGCTTGCCTCCGATCCGCGGTTTCAGACCATTCCCGGAGTATCGATGGATGAGCACCGCGAGCGGGTGCTTGGGCAGCTGAGCGAACTCGTTGCAGCCGGGGCCATCCAGCGCGCCTTCCCCACATCGGTCGGCGGTAACGACAACCACGGGGGCAACATTGCGGCTTTCCAGGAACTGGTTTTCGCGGACCCCTCATTGCAGATTAAGAGCGGGGTACAGTGGGGCCTGTTCGCAGCAGCGATCCAGCATCTGGGTACCGAAGCCCATCACGAGAAGTGGCTGCCCGACGCCCTCTCGCTGAAGCTCCCCGGGGCGTTCGCGATGACCGAGATAGGTCACGGCTCAGACGTCGCCTCGGTCGGTACGACGGCGACCTACGACCCGGGCACCGAAGAGTTTGTGATCCACACCCCGTTCACGGGGGCGTGGAAGGATTACCTGGGAAACGCGGCCCTGCACGGCCAGGCCGCCGTGGTCTTCGCCCAGTTGATCACCCAGGATGTGAACCACGGCGTGCACGCGTTCTTCGTGCCCATTCGCACCCCAGATGGCGAGATGATGCCGGGTGTGGGGAGCGAGGATGACGGATTCAAGGGTGGCCTCAATGGCATCGATAACGGTCGGCTGCACTTTTCCCATGTGAGGATCCCGCGGGAAAACCTGCTGAACAGATACGGTGATGTCGCACCGGATGGCACGTACTCCTCGCCCATTGAGAGCCCGGGACGACGATTCTTCACGATGACGGGAACGCTCGTGCAGGGTCGTGTATCGCTGGACGGTGCGGCGGTGAACGCGATGAAGGGTGCGCTCGCCATCGCGATTCGGTACGGCAACGAGCGACGCCAGTTCCCGGGTGTCGACGGCAGAGATGTCGTGCTGCTTGACTACGGTCAGCACCAGCGTCGGCTCCTCCCGCGGCTTGCACAGACATACGCGATGCAGTTCGCTGACCTGAAGCTGCTGGAGTTGTTCGACGAGGTGTTCTCGGGCAAGGGCGACACCCCCGAGAACCGCGAAGATCTCGAGACCCTCGCCGCGGCGCTCAAGCCTACCTCCACTTGGGCCGCGCTCGACACGCTCCAGGAAGCTCGCGAGGCGACGGGAGGGGCAGGCTTTATTGCCAAGAACCGACTTACCAGCTGGCGCAGCGATCTCGACATCTACGTGACGTTCGAGGGCGACAACAACGTCCTGCTGCAGTTGGTGGGAAAGCGACTGCTGACCGATTACTCTGCTCGGTTCACGCCGGGAGACAAGGCCGCCATCGCCAAAGCAGCGGCCGAGCAGCTGGGGGATCGCGTGAGCCGATTCGGCCTGCGCCAGTTGGGGCAGAGCATTTCCGACTTTGGCCGTGTGTCGCGGTCGGTCGACAGTGTGCGCAGCCCGGAGGCGCAGCGAACGTTGCTCACCGACCGGGTCGAGACCATGATCGCGGAAATCGCTGTGGCGCTACGTGATGCGACCAAAGACGTGGCCAAGGCGGATCGCGCAGCGGCGGGCGCCGAAGCCTTCAACGCGCAACAGCACAAGCTCATCGAGGCGGCCAAGGCGCACGCCGAGTTGCTGCAGTGGGAGGCCTTCACCGAGGCGCTCGAAACCTTTAGCGGAGACACTCTCACCGTGATGACCTGGCTGCGCGATCTGTTTGGTCTCGGCCTCATCGAACAGAGCGCGGCCTGGTATCTCGTGCACGGCCGACTGTCGGGAAGCCGCGTGGAGGCCATCACGGCCTATATCGAGCGACTCCTCGGGCGCATCCGAACCCACGCGAGTGACCTGGTCGATGCCTTCGGCCTGACTCCGGAGCTGTTGCGCGCCGAGATTGCCACCGGCATCGAGGCAGAGCGGCAAGCGGAGGCCCAGGCTTACGTGGCCGCGCAGGTCGCGGCGGGCACCTGGCCCGTGCACGAGAAGCAGCTCTGGGCAAAGAAGAAGGGCGCTGAACGCGCACGGTGACACCTGCCTCGGCGCGCTACGATGGGCAAGACATTTTGTGGAGCGAAAACGGGGTGACAGCGTGGTGAAGCGCGATTCAAGCTTGCCCGATCTTGGCGGGCAACGAGTACTCATCACGGGCGCCACGGGCGGCCTTGGCCAGGGTATTTCGCGCCGCTTTGCCGCGGCGGGTGCCCACGTCGCCGTGCACTACCGGTCCTCGAAGGCCGCCGCGCTGGCCGTTGTCGAAGAGTTGCGGGAGGCCGGGGGCGAAGCCGAGGCGGTGCACGCCGACCTGGGCGTGCCCGGTTCGGCCGAAAAATTGGTCGCCCTCGCAGCGAAGAAGCTCGGTGGTCTCGACGGCCTCGTGAATAATGCGGGTATCCAGCCGTTGGCCACGCTCTCCGAAATGACGCGCGCCGAGTGGGACGCGGTGTTCGCGACGAACCTCGGGGCGGTGTTTGAGCTCAGCCAGGCCGCCGCTGCGGTCATGGGCGAGGGTGATGCCGCGCGCGACTCCTCAAGCAATCGGTGGATCACGCACGTGGCCTCCATCGAAGCTAGTCGGCCTGCCGCTGCACACGGACACTACGCGGCGGCGAAGGCCGGCCTCGTCATGCACGCACGAGCCGCGGCCCTGGAGCTCGGCGAGTGGGGCATCCGGGTGAATACGGTCTCACCGGGCCTCATCGATCGGCCGGGGCTCGAGACTGAGTGGGCTGAGGGAGTGGAGAGTTGGCGGGCGCACGCACCGCTCGGTCGCATGGGCACCCCGGAAGACATCGGGAACGCCTGCGTCTTGCTCGCTTCGGCCGGAGCATCCTTCATCACCGGGCAAGATCTCCCGGTCGACGGCGGCATGCTCGTCACCCCGGGTTGGTGAGCGGGCGATGACCGTCATTTGGGCTGACGCGATGCTCACACCGACAGGCCCCGTCGCAGAGGCCGAGCTGGTGTTCGACAGTGAGGGGCGCATCGAGTATGCGGGGCCCCAGCGCCCCGGATCCACCCCCACCCATGATCTTGCCGGACACGTGCTCATGCCGGGGCTCGTCAACGGTCACACTCACTCGGCAATGACGCTGCTGCGAGGCGCCTCTGACGACGACGGGTTCATGCCGTGGCTCGCGGCGGTGCAAGCGGCGGAGCAGCACCTCACCCGCGACGATGTGGCCGCGGGGCTGCAGCTCGCGATGCTCGAAATGATCGAGACCGGCACCACCGCATTTGCGGACATGTACCACTGGGACGCGGGGCTTCTCGAACTCGTGCGCGCCGCTGGCATGCGAGTGCTCGCGGCCCCGGCGGTCTTCACCGACGAGGCGGTCGGGTTTCCGGGAGTCAGCCCATGGACGGGTGCGGAGGTTCTCGATGCCACCGAGGCGCTCGCAGAACGCTTCGCGGCGGATCCGCACATCCGCCTGGCCTACGGTCCGCATGCCCCCTACACAACGCCGCCAGAGCAGCTACGCGCCATCGCCGGGCGCTCGCGGCGCACGGGCATCCCGATCCACATTCACGTGTCTGAATCTGCCGCCGAAGTCGCCGACATGATCGAACGATACGGTGCCACTCCCGCGATGCACCTGGAATCCCTCGGGCTTTTCGAAACGGACGTGCTGGCCGCGCACTGCGTACACCTGTCTCCGGAGGAGATTGCGGTGTTTGCGCGCACCGGTACCGCGGCGAGTCACAACCCCGTCTCGAACCTGAAACTCGGATGTGGAGTCGCCCCGCTGCCAGAGTTACTTGAGGCCGGGGTACGGCTCACGCTCGGCACCGATTCCGTCGCGAGCAACAACTCGCTCGACCTTTTCGAGGAGATCAAGCTCGCGACGATCCTGCACCGCGGGGTGCGCGGCGACGCGGCTGCGGTGCGGGCGAGCGACGTGCTTGACATCGCCACGCGGGGTGGGGCAGAGGCCATCGGTTTCCCCGAAACCGGGGCGCTTGAACCGGGTCGCCTGGCCGACGTCATCGCGCTCGATGTCACCGGAGCGGGTGCGATCCCGCACCCCTCGCTCGTGTCTCACCTGGCATTTTCTGCGCGTGGCAGCGACGTGCGTCACGTCTTCATTGGCGGGCGACACGTGTATGCGAACGGCGATCACCTCACGCTAGACGCCGTCGACGTGCGTGCGCGGGCCGCGGCGGCCGCCGAGCGAATGCGGGCCGCCTCCCTGTAGGGCGTCTCCTGTTTCGAGGGAGTGCACCACGAAGGGGATACGGTTACACCCGGGTGAGCTCGGTGATTCGCTCGGCACACTCTGGGTGGGCGGCCTGCAGGGTCGCTCGGTCGCCGAGGGTGAACCCCTCCCAATCAAACGGCGGTGCCATGGTCGTGCCCACTAAACACCATTCCCCGGCGGGGGAGGAACCCTGCATCACTCCGGCGGGTACCGCGAGTTGGGGGACCTGACCCGCGGCCGGGTCTGGGCCGAGTAATCGCTCCTCGCGCCGACCATCGGGATGCAGCAGAAGCAAGTTGAGGGGTGAGCCGGCGTACCAGTGGTAGACCTCGACCGAGGCGAGCGCGTGGAGCGCCGAGAAGTCTGGCTGCGCGAGTAGGTAGTAGATCGCGCTGGAATGTGCGTCGAGATGGTTCTGCGCGAAGAGCCCGCCCTCGTGCTCGAGGGGTTCGAGGCCGAGCCGATCCACCCAGACCTGAGCATCGGGTGGCAGCGTAGTCGCGTGAGCGTGTGCTTCCGAGTGCGCGCTCACGCGACCTGCGCCCGTCTAGCTTGCAGGAACCTCCGGCTCATGATGATGAGTACGAGCAGGGTGACGACGTAGGGCATCACGTCGGTGAGCTGCTGCGGTAGCCCGAACGCCTGCAATCGGAATCCAATCGCGTCGGTGAAACCGAAGAGCAGGGCCGCCAGGAGCACGCCGACGGGGTGCGCCCGTGCGAGCATCACCGCGACGACCGCAATCCACCCGCGACCGGCCGACATACCCTCGTTGAACTGCACCACGTTACCGAGGGCGAGCTGCGCACCGCCCAGGCCTGCCAGGGCTCCCGAGGCGAGCACAGCCCACAGCTGGTAGCGCTGCGGGTTGACACCCATGGTCGCGGCCGAAAGGGGACGTTCGCCGACTCCGCGCAGGCGCAGCCCGAGCGGAGTGCGAAAGAGCACCACCCACGAGATCGGGACGAGGAGGAGGGCAAGGTACCCCAGGGGGGTGAGGTTGAAGAGGGGGCCGATCCAGGGGATGTCGGCGAGGACCGGGATGCGCCAGGTGGGGATACCGTCGATCCCGGGATCTTTGAAGACGCCTTGTACGTCAAAAATTGCGACGAGCAGGAAGCTGGTGAGGCCTATCGCGAGGATGTTCATCGCGACGGCGAGAACAATCGGATCTCCCTTGCGGAAGACGGTTCCGTAGCCGAGGATCAGCGAGAAGAGCATGCCGGCGAGCATGGCCACGACGACACCCGCGATCCAGTTCCCCGTAAAGAACGATGCGGCGACGCCAGCGAAGGCCCCGACCAGCAGGATGCCTTCGAGGCCGATGTTGAAGATGCCCACGCGCTCGCAGATCATGCCGCCGAGCGCGGCGAGCAGGATCGGCACGAGGGCGCGCAGCACCGAGGCGATGAGGTCTTGATCGAGCACGTCGAGGAGGTTCATCGCGCGACCTCCTTCGGTTCGGTCGATGTTCGTTTCTTCCTGAACTGCGGGAGGGCAACGCGGTAGGCAAGCAGGATGATGACGAGCGCCTGGATGATGGCTGAAATCTGCGGCGAGAGACCGAGCTCACGACCCATGGCCTCACTGCCGACGATAATCGCCGCGAAAAAGAGCCCAGAGATGGCCACTCCCACCGGTCGGTTCAGTGCCAGGAGTGTCACGAGCAGCGCGGTCCACGCGTAATTCGTCTGCACGAAGCTGCCTTCGACGAGCCGGGTGTTGGGGCTGCCGATGACGAGCAACACGCCGATCAACCCGGCGATGCCACCGGAGAGTGCCATGGTGCGCAAGACGAGCGGCCCGGGCTTCACCCCGCCGTACCGTGTGAACTCAGGGTTCAGTCCGGCAAGACCCGATTCGAAACCGTACTTCGTGCGTCGGTTCATGAAGGCGGTACCGACAACGAGCACCACAACAATCAGCAGCGACCAATTGACCCCGGTGAGGATTGCGGTAATAGGGTGCATGGCGCCCAGCCCATCGCGCAGCGACTCGGCAAGCCCGCTGTCTCGCGCCACCATCATGCCGATCTGGCGGCTGGGATCGAGCTGCTCGCTCGCGATCAGATCGGAGGACGGTTCGTCGAGTCGGTAACGAATGAGCCACGAGGAGAAGTAGCGTGCCGGGTAGTTCAGGAGCAGCGTCGAGAGCAGGATCGGTACACCCAGAGCGGTCTGCAGGAAACCCGCCACAAGCCCCCAGAGGGCACCGACGGCGATCGCGGTCACGATGGCGAGCAGCGCGACGAGCGGGCCGGGCCCGGGCAGATAGACGGCGACGAGGCCGCCGGCGAGACCGCCGAGTACGGCCTGGCCTTCAGTGCCGAGGTTCAGCACCCCCGCGCGAAAGGCGATCGCAATCGCGATGCCGAGGCCCACGATGGGGAGTGCCCGTTGCAGCGTCGAGGCCCAGCCCATGCCGGAGCCGAAGGATCCTTGCAGCATGGCAACGTAGCCGTCGAGTGGGTTGACCCCCGCCAGCAGCATGAACACGGCCCCGATCAGGAGCGCCGAGACGATGGAGACGAGAATTGGCCCCGAGAGCCACGTGCGCGATGCCCCGAGCGCCCGCGAAAGTCTGGTCGCTTGGTCAGCGGTTCGGGTCGATGCGCTCACTGGGTGGATCCCTTCTGGGAGACAAACGCGGCCCGCGGTCGGTGGTGTTCCGGCGGCTCATGGCCGGCCATGTAGAGGCCGAGCAGCGCCTCCGTCGCCTCACTCTGGGGCACTTCGGCAACAATCCGCCCCTCGAACATGACGAGGATGCGCGACGAGAGCGAGAGAATCTCGCTGAGTTCGGCAGAGATCAGCAGCAGCGCCCCGCCGCCGTCACGATACTCGCACAGCTCGCGATGGATCGACTCGATGGCTCCGATGTCGACACCCCGGGTCGGCTGCTCGGCGATGAGGATGGGAGAGTTGTAGTCGAGTTCTCGGGCCACGACAAGCTTTTGTAGGTTGCCTCCGGAGAGGGTGCCGACCGGAGTCGCGGGGCTTGCGATCTTCACTCCGAAGCGTTCGATGAGTCTCCGCGCGTGATCGAGCATCGCTCCGCGTGAGAGCAGCCCGCTGCGCAGCAGCGGCGCGCTGCGGTGGTGGCCGAGGGCCAGGTTGTCGGTTGCGTCGGCGCTGCCCGCGCTGCCGACACCGTGCCGGTCTTCGGGGATGTAGGCGATGCCGCCGTCGCGGCGAGCAGCAATTGAGGAGTGGCTGAGATCCATCCCGCGAACGACAATGCGCCCGCCACTGACTCGACGCATGCCAATGATTGCCTCGGCGAGCTCGACTTGACCGTTGCCCGCAACACCCGCGATACCCACGACCTCGTTCGTGCGGACGGTGAAGTTCGCTGACTCGACCGAGGGGCGCCCGGCACCGGGCACGGACAGGTCGCTCACCTCGAGCACTACCTCGCCGGGGTCGTGCGCGGGTGGGGGAGTCGTGAGGTCGACATCGCGCCCGGTCATGTGGCGGGTGATCTCTGCGGGGGAACTCTCAGAAGTGACGAGCTGGGCGACGTGGCGGCCGTCTCGCAGTACGGTCACGCGGTCGGAGATCGCCATGACCTCGTTCAACTTGTGGGTGATCAGAATGATCGTTCGCCCGTCATCGCGCAGGGTGCGCAGCACCTCGAAGAGGCGCTCGGTCTCTTGCGGTGTGAGCACGGCGGTGGGCTCGTCGAGGATGAGCACCCGAGCGTCGCGATAGAGGGCCTTCACGATTTCGACGCGCTGCAGCACTCCGACGGGTACTGAGTCGACGCGCGCGGTGGGATCGATCGCGAGCCCGTAGCGTTCGGCGATTTCGGTGACCGCACGATTCGCCGCAGCCCGGTCGATCAGGCTGCCCCTCGTGGGCTCCCTGCGAAACACGACATTCTCGGCAATGGTAAGCGACGGAAATAGCTTGAAGGACTGGAACACCATGCCGATGCCCGCGTCGATCGCGTCGAGTGGTGACTGGAATCTCACTCGCTCGCCGCGAATGAAGATCTCACCCTCGTCTGGCTGGTGGACTCCGGCAAGCATCGACATCAGGATCGATTTGCCGGCCCCGTTCTCGCCCATGAGCGCGTGAATTTCACCGGTCTCCACCGTGAAGTCGACGCTGTCGTCGGCGAGCACACCGGGAAATCGCTTGGTGATCCCGCGCATTTCGACTTCAGATGCCATGCTCGCTCCTTCGCGCGATGTGGGGGTGGATCGCCCGGCGCGTCAGGCGGTTCAACTGCTGTGGCTATTCTTCCCGAAACGCGGGTGCGCCGCACAGGAGACTTCCTGCGCGGCGCACCCCAGTTCGTGATTAGGCGGTCGGGTCGACGACCGTGATGTCGCCCGCAACGATCGCGTCGCGTGCCTCGGTGACCTGCTCGAGCACCTCCGGGTGCTCCATGATCACGCACTCCGAGTTCGCTGCGTCCTCGGTGAGGCTGACGATCGTCATCCCCTCCTCGGCGAGGCCGAATGAGCTGGTGGCCTCTGACGGGGTCTTGCCGTCGAGGATCTCGCCCACGACGGTTTCGACAACCTTGTTGACCGACTTAATCGTGCCGTCCATGACGCTGCCCGGTGCCATCATGCACTGGTTCGCATCGACGCCGTACGCGAAGAAGCCCTTCTCGGCTGCGGCCTCGAAGATGCCGCCGTTTGAAGCTGCACCCACGGCGAAGACCTGGTCGGCCCCGGTGGCGGCAAACGCGATGGCCTGTTCCTTGGCGCGCGCGGTGTCGGCGAAGGGGTTGTCTCCACCGATCACCTGCGGGGCGACTGTCACTACCGATTCGTTGACGCTCTTGGCGCCCTCGTCAAAACCGACCGAGTACTTCTGCAACAGGGGGATGTCGAGCGAGATGACCGAGCCGACTGTGCCGGATTCGGTCATAAGGCCCGCCTCGATGCCGAGCAGGTAAGAGGGCTCCTGCTCGCGGAAGGTGGCCTGGTACAGATTGTCGGGGGCGCCCTCGACGAAGGTGTCGATGAGCACGAATGCCTGGTCGGGGTACTGCTCAGCGAATTCCAGGGCGAGGTCGGCGAACTGGAAACCGAGCATTACGACGACCTCGGGAACCTCGGCGACGGCTGCCTCAAGGTTTGACCGACGGCTCGCGTCGTCCTTCGACTCGAAGGTCTCAGAGGTGCCACCGTTGGCCTCTGCAACGGACTCGATGCCGATCTTGCCCGACTCGAGGAACGCGTTCTGGCCGATTGGATCGCTGGTGATGTAGACGAAGTGCGGGCCCTCGGTGGTCGCCTCGCTCGACTCGCTCGAGCCGGCATCGCCGCCTGAGCAGGCGGTGAGCAGCAGTGCTGCCGACATGGCGCCGGCGGCGACGGCCGCGCGGGTGCGGCCCTGGGTGAAGAACATATGGGTTCCTTTCAATCTGACGGTTAGGGTCATGGAAGTAGTGGGCCGAAGGGAGTATCGGCGAGGGTCTCCCCGAGCTGCGGGCGAACCACGCGCCGCTCGGTGATGATGGCGGTGATGAGCTCGTGAGGCGTGACATCGAAGGCCGGATTTACCGCGGTGATGCCCTCGGGAGCGGTGCGCATGCCGCCGAATCCTGCGACCTCGTCGGTGCCGCGATCCTCAATCTCGATGTCGGCTCCGCTCGCGGTGCGCATATCTACCGTTGATTCAGGGGCCACGACGAAGAACGGCACGCCCGCGTGTTTGGCTGCGAGCGCGAGTGAGAATGAACCGACTTTGTTTGCGGTGTCGCCGTTTGCCGCGATGCGGTCGGCCCCGATAAACACAGCGTCAGCGATGCCACGTGAGAGCAGGAACGGGCCGGCAGAGTCGATGAGGAGTCGAAACGGCGCGCCCATGCGCTGCAGCTCCCACGCGGTCAGACGCGCACCCTGCAAGAGGGGGCGAGTCTCGAGTGGAAACGCCTCGGTGAGTGACCCCTGTTCGAAGAGGGTCTGGATCACGCCGAGCGCGGTGCCGCGCTCGACGGTCGCAAGACTGCCGGTGTTGCAGATCGTCATGATGTTCACGCTCTGCTTTCCGGTGAGTTCCCGGGTGAGATCGGCACCACGCAGCCCCATCGACACGCACGCTGCGATGTCTTCATCGCGGATCGCGAGCGCCTCGGCGAGCACTGCCTCAGCACCCTCGGAAAGTCGAGTCAGCGCGCGATCCACCCCCCATGAGAGGTTGACCGCGGTGGGGCGGGCTTCGCGGAGCAGCGCAGCGTCACGCTGGGCTGCCGGGATATCAAGGATGTCGCCCGTGGTGTGAGCGCGCGCGATCAGCGCGGTGCCCAGCGCTCCGGCGACCCCGAGCGCCGGAGCGCCGCGCACCGCGAGTCGCTGGATGTCGGCGATGAGCTCGTGAAGCTCGGTGACACGGTGCACTTCGAGTCGGTGCGGGAGGAGTGTCTGGTCGATCAGCTCGATAGCTCCGTCGGTCCAATCGATGGTGCGCACGAAAAGTTCCTCAATTCATCGGGGTGACGCGGATATCGTCGGTGGTAGGTCTCGCGGTCTAAAGAAACCGGCACAGATGCGTCCTCCAGGCTATCGGAATTGACGCCGCCGAAAGTCACGATCACGTGTCATCGCGCGTCATGAAACGCAAGTGAAACGGCACCGAAATCTCGGTGTCGCCGTTCGCCCAATGTGCCCCCATCGTTCACCGAATTGGTGTGTGTCGCGCCCCGCACTTGAGCTCGTCAGGCGTAGCGTGTGTGGCATCGGGCAAGGAGCCCGATCGAGGCGGCCACTTCCCCCTCGAGCGAAAGGTCGCCCCGCTGATCCGGCACCGCCGGGCAGAAGGAGTCACCGTGGCCGAAACGCATGACACCCGCACCGCACTCGTCGCACCCGCTGCTCCCATCAGCAGCCACGAGTCGCTCCCGCAGCAGGAACGCATCTACGTGCTCGATACTTCGGTACTGCTCAGTGATCCCGCCGCGATCTTCCGTTTCGCCGAGCACTCCGTCGTGCTTCCGGTGGTGGTGATCACTGAGCTCGAGAAGAAGCGTCACGACCCAGAAATCGGGTACTTCGCGCGGCGCGCGCTCCGGTTGCTCGACGGGCTGCGCGAAACGCACCTGCGGCTCGACTTCCCGGTGCCAGTGGGGGAACAGGGCGGCACCCTGCGGGTCGAACTCAACCACACGAGCGTCGACGCGCTGCCAAGTGGCATGCGGCTCGGCGACAACGACACCCGCATCCTCGCCGTCGCGCAGAATCTGTCGGCCGAGGGCCTTGAGGTGACGGTGGTCTCGAAGGATCTTCCGATGCGGGTGAAGGCAGCGGCGCTCGGGCTGGGTGCCGAGGAATACCGGGCCGAACAGGCCGGTGACGATTCCTACACCGGGATCGCCGACATTGACCTCAGCGAAGAGCAGATGAGTGCACTGTGGGACGGGGAACGTCTCGACGAGGTGGCCGCGGCTCGTGAGCTTCCCATCGGCACCGGGCTCATCCTGAACTCGCCCCGGGGCTCGGCGCTCGGCCGTATCGACGGCAAGGCCTCCCTGCGCTTGGTGCGCGGCGACCGCGAGGTGTTCGGGGTGCACGGTCGCAGTGCCGAGCAGCGGCTCGCGATTGACCTGCTGCTCGATCCACAGGTGGGCATCGTGTCGCTCGGAGGCCGCGCGGGCACCGGCAAATCGGCCCTCGCGCTCGCCGCGGGCCTGGAGGCTGTGCTTGAACGGCAGCAACACCGCAAGGTGATGGTGTTTCGGCCGCTCTACGCGGTCGGCGGCCAGGAGCTGGGGTATCTGCCGGGAGACCAGCAGGAAAAGATGAACCCGTGGGGCCAGGCGGTGTTCGACACGCTGGGCTCGATCGTGAGCCAGAACGTGCTCGACGAGGTGGAGGCGCGCGGCATCGTCGAGGTGCTGCCGCTCACGCACATTCGCGGGCGCTCGTTGCACGATGCGTTTGTGATCGTCGATGAGGCGCAGTCGCTTGAGCGCAATGTGCTCTTGACCATGCTCAGCCGAATCGGTCAGCGCTCGCGCGTGGTGCTCACTCACGACGTGGCGCAGCGTGACAACCTGCGGGTGGGGAGGCACGACGGCATCGCCGCCGTCATCGAGAAGCTCAAGGGGCATCCGCTCTTCGGGCACGTCACCCTCACGCGTTCCGAGCGCAGCGACATCGCGGCACTCGTCACCGAACTACTCGAGGACGCGTCGTAGTCAGATACTGCGGGTTGCCCAGCCGCCGACGTACTCTGGAGACATGACCTTCAATCCGAACGCCGACGTCGGCGGCAATACGGCCCGTCGCCGCGGTCGCACCACGGCAATCGCTGGCGGCGGGGTCGTGGGCATCGGGGCCATCGTCGTGCTGCTGTTCAGCGTGTTTACCGGTGTGGATCTCACGGGCCTCCTGGGCGGCGCGACGGGCACGGGTGACGCACTGCAATCGGGCTCCGGCTCATCCTCGCCGATCGCGGAGTGCGAGACGGGTGCCGACGCGAACGAGAACGATGACTGCCGCATGGCCGCCGGATCGATCGTGGTGAACGAATTTTGGGCCGAGCGGGTTGACGGGTATCAAGAACCCACCCTCACGATCGTAGAGGGGGCAACCTCCACTGGGTGCGGCACCGCGTCAAACGCGGTCGGCCCCTTTTATTGCCCCGCCGATCAGGGCGTCTACATCGATCCCGACTTCTTCGCCGTGATGCGCACGCAGCTGGGTGCGTCGGCGAACGAACTCGCGCAACTGTACATTCTGGCCCACGAATACGGCCACCACGTGCAGAACATCGTCGGCACGATGCAGGCGTATCCGAATAACGGCACGGGCCCCGACAGTAACGGGGTGCGGATGGAATTGCAGGCCGACTGCTACGCGGGTGCCTGGGTCGGCGCGATGACCGAGCAGACTGATCAGAACGGGGTGCCCTACCTCCTGCCGCCCACAGAGCAGCAACTCGCCGACGCGCTCAACGCAACCGAGTCGGTGGGCGACGATCACATTCAAGAACAGTCCGGGTTCGTGAACCCGGAAAGCTGGACGCACGGTTCGAGTGAACAGCGTCAGAGCTGGTTCACCCGCGGGTATCAGAACGATGTCGGCGCGTGCGACACCTTCGGCGTCGACGGCAGCCAATTGTAGGTTGCGCGAGCGTAGGGTGGAGGAGTGACCACCCAACCGCTTTCCCGACTCCTCCCTGACGATCTCCTCGACCGTTGCCGTGATCGCGCTCCGCTCGCAGACGCAGACAACGTCTTCTTTGCCGCGGATCTCGCCGAGTTGCGGGCGGCGGGCTACCTTGCCGCCCCCGTGCCGGTGTCGCTGGGTGGATCGGGGTTCGATTTGGCGACGCTCGTGCGGGCCCAGCGGCGGCTCGCTGCGGCCGCCCCGGCGACAGCGCTCGGGATGAACATGCACCTGGTGTGGGTGCAGGTGGCCAGGTTTCTGCACGAGCGTGGAGATCACCGTCTCGACTGGGTGCTGCGCGATGCGGTCGCGGGGGAGGTCTTCGCGTTCGGCATCTCAGAGGCCGGCAACGAAGCGGTGCTGATGGATTCGCATTCCACGGCCCATTCCTGCGGCGACGGCGATGGGTATCTCGTGAGCGGCACCAAGGTCTTCACCACGCTCTCACCCGTGTGGACGCGGCTCGGCGTGCACGCACGGGTCGAGTGCGGGGAAGCGGGTGCGGGTGGACGTGCGGGAGGCTCCTCGCGTGACGCTGATCGCGAGACCGAGCCGCAGCTCGTGTTCGGCTTCGTGCGGCGCGAGGGTGCCGAAGTGCGCGAACCGGGTGCGGCATCGCGAGGGCTTGCCGAGGGGGCGATCTCACATCCCGGCACCTGGAACCCGCTCGGCATGCGCGCCACACAGAGCTACACGACCGAACTTCACGGGGTGCGGATCGCGGAGGCCGACGTGGCGGCACGCATGGCGCCCTTCGACGGCAGCGATCCCCTGATTCTCGCGATCTTCTCCGCCTTTTCGCTGCTGACCGCCGCGGTGTACGCCGGCATCGGTGACCGGGCCTTAGAGCTCGCGACGAGCTCGGCGAACCGCGTCACGGCTGGGGCAGATGGGCAAGAGACACTGCGCCTCGACGACCCCGACATCGCCGCACGGTTGACCGCGGCGGTGCTTGAGCACCGCGCATCCCTCGATACGCTCGAGGTGCTGGCCCGCGACGTTGATGAATTGCGTGCGCGAGATGACTGGTTTCTGGCGCTCGCCGCCGCGCGCAACCGCGTTACCGATGAGGCGCGCGGGGCGGTTGAGGTGGCGATGCGCATCGTCGGCGCACGCGCGTTCGATGCCGGCAGCGAGCTGGCGCGACTCTACCGCGACGTGCTCGCGGGGCTCTTTCACCCGTCGTCTTCACGTGCTCTCGCCAAGACGGTGCGGGGGTTCCTGGAGGCTACATAGGCTTGCACGTGGCTCTCGAATCGGGCAGAGAGTGCTTGTCCACGTCCACGTCCACGCCCACTGACAGGGCTCTCCGTGCGGGAGCGTCACCTCCATCACGTTGAAGTGACGCTCCCGCAGGCTTCGCTGCTTGTGAACCCTGCGCGGCCGTCACCTCGCGAGCTCTCGCGATCGCGAGCCCTCAAATTTCCGTGCACTGTCTCACGCGACGCGACGCTAGGTTCCGCGTGGCGAGGTACCGCCGGGTGTTCCCTCGCCCGGCTCCGCGGGCCGCTCAGGGTCGTCGAGATCCTCTGAGAGATTCTTCGGAATATCAGTCGGCAGCGTGATCACCCCGGTGTGCAGGGCTTCGTCGATGATCTCCTCGACCTGGCGCTGCTTGCGCAGCCTGATGCGACTGAGCGCGCGCTGCTCGGGGAGGCTCCACCCGAAGCGCACGGCAAGGAGGCGCAGGATCGTCGTCACGCCGACACACACAATGCCCGCGGCGATGACGGGAAGATCGAATGCCAGCATGCCGAGCAGCACAACGATGCCGCCCATCGACGCGAGCGCATAGAGCGAACCGACGTGCATCAACGCGATCGGGATGTTGAGGATCATGTCACGCAACACGCCGCCGCCCACCGCGGAGACCGTGCCCACAAACATGGCCGGAATCACGGGCAGGCCCATCGACAGGGCCTTCGTGGTGCCGATCGCGCCGAACATGCCGATGCTCACGGCATCGAGCAGGCTGATCACCGGGTCGATCTTGCGAAACAGGCGCGGAACCGCCATACCGACGAACGCGGCAAGCGTTGCCGTGAGTAGGTACGAGTTATTTGAGAAGGCTGCCGGTGTGACCCCGAGCAGGATGTCGCGGAGGAACCCACCGCCGATCCCTGAAGCGATCCCGATGATCGCGACCCCCAGCAGATCTATGCGCTTGAACCCGGCGGCGAACAGGGCACCCTGCAAACTGCCAACACCGACCGCAATCAGGTCTGCCGCAAGCGGGGTCACGAAGGTTTGGTCGATCACCCTGACATTCTCTCGCAGTGGCTTGTGCGTTTCGACCGGCTCCCCGGTACCGAGTTGTCACTCGCGCATTGTTCAGCGGCCCCGAAGCCTGCGCGAGCGTCAGTTCCGGAGTGCGCCACTCTCAAGCCCTGCCGCGCCTACAAACCCTGCCGAGCCCGCGCCCGTACCCGAGCCCGTGCCCGACCCCACAAACCCTGCCGTACCCGAGCCCGAGCCCGCGCCCGAGCCCGAGCCCGCGCCTGCAAGCCCTGCCGCGCCCGCGCCCGCATCCGGTGCCTTATTCGCCTCTGGGAACCTTGTTCGCCTCAGGGAACCCTGTTCGCGCAAATAGGGCTCCCTGAGGCGAGTAAGGAGCTGGAGGCGCGAGATACCGCTGGCGCGCAAGAAACGCGGGCGGGGCCGCGATCCACAGTGGATCACGACCCCGCCCGACTCAGCGACTCAGTGTCGATGTGCGCGCGACTACTTGGCGACACCCGGGTGGGTCATGGACAGTAGATCAAGTGCCTGGTCGAGATCGGCCTCAGTGACCTCGCCGCGCTCGACATAGCCGAGGTCGACGACGGCCTCACGCACGGTGATGCCCTTCTTGACCGAGTGCTTCGCGATCTTCGCCGCAGCCTCATACCCAATGAGGCGGTTGAGCGGGGTAACGGTCGAGGGGCTCATGCCCGCGAGGGCCGCGGCGCGCTCGAGGTTCGCCTCGAGGCCCGTGACCGTCTTGTCTGCAAGGACCCGCGACGCGTTCGCGAGGAGGCGGATCGACTCGAGTAGTGCGGTTCCCATGACCGGGATCTGCACGTTGAGCTCGAACGATCCCGATGCCCCGGCCCACGCGACGGTCGCGTCGTTACCGATGACCCGTGCGCACACCATCAGCACGGCCTCGGGAACCACGGGGTTCACCTTGCCCGGCATGATGGAGGAACCCGGCTGCAGATCGGGAATCAGCAGCTCGCCGAGACCCGTGTTCGGGCCCGAGCCCATCCAGCGCAGGTCGTTATTGATCTTGGTGAGCGACACCGCGATGGTGCGCAGTGCGCCCGATGCCTCGACGAGACCGTCGCGGTTTGCCTGGGCCTCGAAGTGGTTGCGGGCCTCGGTGATCGGCAGGCCGCTGGAGGCCGCGATCTCGGCGATGACCTTCTCGGGAAAACCGAGTGGGGTGTTGATTCCCGTGCCGACGGCGGTGCCACCCTGGGGTACCTCAGCGACGCGGGGGAGGGCTGCGTCGATGCGCTCGATGCCGTAGCGGATCTGCGCGGCGAACCCGCCGAACTCCTGGCCGAGGGTGACCGGGGTCGCATCCATCAGGTGGGTGCGACCGGACTTCACAGCGGTCTTCCACAGTTCAGCCTTCACCTCGAACGCCTCGGCGAGGTGCGCGAGGGCGGGCTTCAGCTGTTCGATGAGTGCACCGGTCACCGCGATGTGCACGGAGGTGGGGAAGACATCGTTTGACGACTGCGACGCGTTGACGTGGTCGTTCGGGTGCACGGGGGCACCGAGGTGCTTCGTCGCGAGCGTCGCGAGCACCTCGTTCATGTTCATATTCGAGGAGGTGCCCGAGCCGGTCTGATACGTGTCGACCGGAAACTCGCCGTGGTGTGCGCCACCGATGATCTCGTCAGCTGCTGCGACGATCGCCTGCGCAACCGAAGCATCGAGAATGCCGAGCTCTGCGTTTGCGATGGCTGCGGCGCGCTTGATGCGCGCGAGCGCCACGATCTGAGAGGGTTCGAGACCCGAGCCCGAGATCGGGAAGTTCTCAACGGCGCGCTGCGTCTGCGCTGCGTAGAGCGCGTTCTTGGGCACGCGCACCTCGCCCATGGTGTCGTGCTCGATGCGGTACTCGGCAGCTTCGGCTGCGTTCTGCACAGTGCTCACAGTCATCCTTCGTGTTGGTGGGTGTTTGAAAATTGGGGTACTGAGTCGCTGTCGGCGAGGGCGATGTTGAGCGGGCCCACGGCGCTGATGGGTACGGCCCGACCCTCGGTGAGTTGGTACTGACACCCGACCACACCGAGTCGCCCGGCGTCGACGGCGTCGCTAATGACCCGCGAATTGCGCAGCAGGCTATTCACGGTATTCGCCAGGTGGATCCTGCCAATGTGGTTTGCATCTAGCTCGGCGGGATCGGCATAGGGGGTGTTGGTATGAGTTTGTAGCCACAGCTGTTGCACGGCCGGGCGGATCGGTGCCAGTGTGTTCTCGATCGAGGTGGTGACCTCTGCTGGGTTTCGCCCCGACTGATCGATGGCGGCGGCAACCGCGCCGCAGGAGTCGTGGGCCAACACCACGATGAGGGCACTGCCGAGTGCGGTGACTGCGTACTCCATGGAGGCGGTGATCGACTCCGCTACCACGTGGCCCATATTGCGCGCGATGAACAGGTCGCCAAGCCCGCAGTCAAAGATGATCTCGGCGGCGAGGCGCGAATCCGAGCACCCGAAGAGGGCGACGTTGGGTGTCTGGGTGGCGACGAGCTCGGTGCGTCGTTCCACGTCCTGATTCGGATGCTGCGATCGACCCTGCACGAAACGTTCGTTCCCGGCGATGAACGCGTTCCATGCGTCCTGCGGTGAGACCCTGGGGGTGACGGTCACTGATCCTCCTCGTGAGCGGTTGATGTGGCTGTGTGAGAGCGCGAGTCCGCGTCACCTACGGCAGCGGTCAGGGTTCGGAGGACGGCCGATGTGTCGGTGCCAAACACCAGCGCCGTCGTCGAGGTGAGCGCCCCCTCGGCGCCGAAGAGCACGTTGGTTTCGTCTGGGTTGCGCTCGGGGTAGTCGTACACGGACCAATCGACACCGCCGAGGGTTTCGCGGCCGGTGGGTTCAAGCCCCTCGAACTGTTGGCTGATCCACGTCGCGTCAACCTCGGCGCCCTCGGCGGTGAACGACTGCAGCACGGCCGCGTAGGCGCCGTTTTCCGTGGTGTAGCCGACGTACCAGTAGGTAATGTCGCCGCTGCCTGACTCGCGCAGCTCGGCCTGCTTTGCTTTCCAGGAACTCGGAACCTCGGGCACGACGAGCGATACGCCGGTGCTCTCTGACGCCGCGGCCGCAGCCTCGGCGACGTTGACCGAGTAGTCGCCCCAGCCTCCGGTGCCGCGCGGCACTGCGAGGATGATCACGAGCACTAGCCCCAGGCTTACGATGAGCGACAACACCAGATTGTTGACGGTCTTGCGCTGCCGATAGAGCTGGGTGTCTCGCGCTTTTCGGGCCGAGGTTTCAGACGCGGTCTCGGGTCGCCCGAGTTCGGCGACGATCACCGGTGGCTTCTGCTTGCCCGCCATGCTTATTGGTCGCCCTCGTTCGCGCCGGCAACGGAAGTCGCGCTCTGGCGTGCCGCCTCCAGCCGCTTGCGGGCGCCGAGCAGCCACTCTTCGCAGCGTGCGGCGAGCTGCTCGCCCCGCTCCCAAAACTGCAGCGATTCCTCGAGGGTCACCCCGCCCTGTTCGAGACGACCGACCACCTGCACCAACTCATCGCGCGCCTGCTCATAACTCAGGGTCGAAACATCGGTCGATGTGGGCTCAGACATGCCCTCCAGCTTACCGGTCACGTCTCTGAAGATGCGGCGACCGCATCTAGCCCACCACCGGCGAGCGCGAGGTGGATCGCGGTGCCCGCTGGGGCGTCGGCCGGGTCCCGCAGTACTGCACCCGACGCGAGCTGCGCGATGGCGTATCCGCGCTCAAGCGTTGCTCGCGGCGAGAGCGCGGTGAGGCGTGCGCGCGCGTGGGAAAGCTCGGAGGCGCGATCCACCACATGCCGCTCAGCGAGCTCGGTGCCGCGGGCAATCCAGCGCACGAGTTCTTCGGCACGTTCCTCAACCATGCGCTCGGGCGTCGCGAGCACGGGCCGGGCCCGAAGCTGGGAGATACGGTCGGTCTCGTGGGTGAGGAGTTGGCTGAGCCGAAAACTCATGCGGGCACGGGCATCTGAGATTCGCGCGTGCTCTTCCTCGACGTCGGGCACGACCCGCTTCGCTGCGTCGGTCGGGGTGGAAGCGCGCAGGTCGGCGACGTCGTCAAGGAGCGGCCGATCCGCCTCGTGCCCAATCGCACTCACGATCGGCGTGGAAGCCGCCGCTGCCGCGCGCACGACCCCCTCGTCGCTGAACGGGAGGAGGTGCTGAAAGTCGCCGCCGCCGCGCGCCACGATGATGACATCGACCTCCGGGTCGGCATCGAGCGCGACGATCCCTGCAGTCACCTCAGCCGCGGCCCGGTCGCCCTGCACCGCCGCATAGTGCACCCGGAACTTGACGCCCGGCCAGCGCAGCGTGGCGTTGCGAATCACGTCTTTTTCCGCATCGCTGTCGCGCCCGGTGACGAGCCCGATCAGGGCGGGAAGGAAGGGAAGCGGGCGCTTCCTGGCGGCATCAAAGAGCCCCTCGCGCTGCAACTGCTGACGCAGTCGCTCGAGACGCTGGAGGAGCTCGCCGAGCCCGACATGCGAGAGGTCAAACACCTGCACCGTGAGCGATCCGCCCTTCACCCAGAAGTCGGGCTTCACGAGGGCGATGACCCGGTCGCCCTGTGCGAAATCGGCAGTCAGCTTCCGCGACACTGAACTCCACACGGTGAAGCTGACCGTCGCGTCTTGCGAGAGGTCTTTCAGCTTGCCGTAGACGTGCCCCCCGCGCACCTGCCACTGGGTGATTTCGCCCTCGACCCACACGGTGCCAAGGCGGTCGATCCACTCTTTGATCTTCTGGCTCATCGCCGCGACCGGCCACGGTGCTTCACGAGTCGCGGGCGCGGTCTGCACGGTGACGGGGCTCATGACTTCCACCATACTCGCGCCCCAGCGTCTGTCAGGGTGGCCCACGTAGACTGAGGTCATGTCTGATATCGCTACCGTGCAAGATCAGCGCACCATCGGCGCACCCGTGGTGAGCCTCGCGATGCCGCGCATCCGCCGCGCGGCAGGCCGACTCAAAGACCTCCCCGTTGCGGGCGAGAAGCGCGTGTTGCTCGCCGCGCCGCGTGGGTATTGCGCGGGGGTGGATCGCGCGGTCGTTGCCGTCGAAAAGGCCCTGGAGCGGTTCGGCGCCCCGGTGTACGTGCGTAAGCAGATCGTGCACAACGTTCACGTTGTGCAGACCCTCGAAAAGATGGGTGCGGTTTTCGTGGAGGAGGTCGACGAGGTGCCCGAGGGGGCGAACGTGGTGTTCTCCGCCCACGGAGTGTCTCCTGCGGTGGTGCAGGAGGCCGCAGACCGAGGACTGCAGGCGATCGACGCAACCTGCCCGCTCGTCACGAAGGTGCACCGAGAGGCGGTGCGGTTCGCGAAGCAGGACATGGAGATTCTGTTGATTGGCCACACCGGGCACGAGGAGGTCGAGGGGACCGCTGGCGAGGCGCCCGAACACATCACGATCGTGAACTCGCCCGAAGACGTAGATGGACTTGAGGTGCAAGACCCGGAGAAGCTGGTCTGGCTGTCGCAGACCACCCTCTCGGTCGACGAGACGATGGAGACCGTGCGGCGATTGCGCGAGAAATTCCCTCACCTGCAAGATCCACCGAGTGACGACATTTGCTACGCGACCCAGAACCGTCAGGTCGCGATCAAGAAGATTGCGCCCCAGGCCGACCTCGTGATCGTGGTGGGTTCGTCGAACTCGTCGAACTCCGTGCGCCTCGTCGAGGTCGCACTTGAGTACGGCGCGAAGGCAGCCTATCGGGTCGACTACGCGAGTGAGGTGCGGCAGGAGTGGCTCGACGGAGTGAACACCGTTGGCGTCACGAGCGGTGCCTCGGTGCCGGAGGTGCTCGTGCAGGAACTGTTGGACGATCTGGCAGATGCAGGCTACTCAGACGTACGAGCGACGGTTACGGCGGAAGAAGACCTGGTGTTCTCGCTGCCGAAGGAACTGCGTCAGGATGCCTCCGGCAAGCGCGACGAGCGCGCTCTGGGCGGGCGCGTGCGCTCGTAGTGGCGACGCGAAGATTATTCACACGCGCACTTCATCACGAACAGGTAACGTCAAAGGGTGACTGAAACGACGACCGGCCCGACCAGCCCCGCCGCGACCGGCGCGCAGCCGCGCGCGGTACACCCGCTCACCGGGCCCATCGACCTGTCGCAGATCGACATCGAGGCGCTGGAGGGGCGGCGCCAGGTTCGTGACAGTTTGTCGCGATTCCTCATGCCCTACAAGTTCGCCATCGACGAGGTGATGACGAAGCTCAACATCCTGCAGGAGGAATTCACGCAGACGGGTGAGTACAACCCCATCGAGCACGTCTCGAGCAGACTGAAAGACCCCGACAACATCATCGAGAAGATGCAGCGCCGCGGGGTGCCGCTTGAGACCGAGCGCGTGCGCGAGACCATTACCGACATCGCGGGGGTGCGGGTGGTCTGCGCCTTTGTGTCCGATGTGTACCGGGTGTTCGAACTCCTCACCGCTCACGATGACGTTTCGGTGTATCAGGTGAAGGACTACATCGCCAAGCCCAAGGAAAACGGGTACCGCAGCCTTCACCTGCTCCTTGAAGTTCCGGTGTTCCTCTCCAGCGGGCCGGTGCAGACCATCGTCGAGGTACAGATCCGTACCATCGCGATGGATTTTTGGGCGAGCCTCGAGCACAAGATCTACTACAAGTACGATCGTGAGGTTCCAGAGGCGCTCCTGCGTGGCCTGAGCGATGCAGCGGAACAGGCAGATCAGCTCGACACAACGATGGAATGGCTCCACATCGCTATCAGGGGAGGCGGCCGCGACACACTCGTGCGTCGCAGTGCCGATGCGATGCTCGGTCACTCGCTCGCACAGGCGGCGGGGCGTGACGCCTCCTCGGAGTCAGCGTAAGCACGCACCGCACTTCTCGGTCACCGCGCGATCGTTGGGACTACCGGGCCGTGGATCCGGCACTTGCCGAGTGGGCGACTATTGCGGTGCCGACAGCGAGCTCAGGATCAACTCCATTGCATCTGGCTCAGCGAGTCGCTGCAGAAGCTCAGGAACCTGGTAGATCCCAATCATGATGAACGTGAACGTGATGATACCCGCCAAGACTGCGGCGACAAGTGGTACCCAGAAGGTGAGCTTGCGTGCGCGCAGGCGCTGCACCGAATAGATGACATTCAGTGCATACACCGCAAGGACAAGCAGTGCTCCAACGGTGCCTAGCGTGGTAAGGGAAGCGGGTACTGAGAAGCCTCCGACTTCAAGCACCCGGCCCCATCGCTCGAATTCGTTCGACATCGAATAGAGGGATGCGGCCGAGTTCAGTGCACCCAGCGCCCCGACGACGAGCAGCACGATGGTGACGATGCGGTCGCCGAGTCGCCTGCCGCCAGCGGAGCGAACCGCTCCGGGCTGCCCCGGCGTTGCGCGGTAGTGCTGAGAGTTGTTTGTCTCATCCGTAGCAGTGGCAGGGCGCGATGCCTCGGCCACTTCCGAGCTCACCGATCCCCGGGCACCGAGGTTATGGGGAACGCCGGGTAAGCGACCTGTGCCACCGCCTGGGGGAGTTGATGTAGGGGTATTCCCCCTGGGGCGCTGCGAGGCGGGAGACGACGATGAGGACGATGGGGGAGCTGCCTCGCCGGGCGGTGTCCACTCCCATCCCTCGGGCGCATACTCGCCGTACGCGGGGCGCGGGCGGGGGTCGGGCACTTCTTGATCAGTGGGAGTCTTGCCGTCCGTTGTCACTGGGTGCTCACTGACTTTCCTGCTGAACCGAGTTGCTCAGCGGCCTGTGCAATCCGTCGAGCCATGCCCGACTCGCCCAGGCGGCCATACGCACGTGGGTCGTACTGCTTCTTGTTCCCGACCTCGCCGTCGATCTTCAAAACGCCGTCGTAGTTCTTCAGGATGAAATCGGCGACTGGTCGCGTGAATGCGTACTGCGTGTCGGTGTCGATGTTCATCTTGATAACGCCGTGCGAAACGGCCTCCGCGATCTCATCAGGGGAGGAACCCGATCCGCCGTGAAACACCAGGTCGAGCGGCTTCTCACCCGTGCCATACTTCGCGGCGAGGCCGTGCTGAATCTCAGCCAAAAGCTCGGGTCGAAGCTTCACGCCGCCCGGCTTGTACACGCCGTGCACGTTGCCAAACGTCAGCGCGGTGAGGTACCGGCCCTGCTCCCCGAGCCCGAGTGCTTCGACCGTGGCGATCGCGTCGTCGAGCGTCGTATAGAGCTGCTCGTTGATCTCGTGCACGATTCCGTCTTCCTCGCCGCCGACCACGCCAATCTCGACCTCGAGGATCACGTCGATGGCCGCCATGCGGGGCAGGAGCTGCTTCGCGATGTCGAGGTTCTCGGTGAGTGGAACTGCTGATCCGTCCCACATGTGCGACTGAAAGTAGGGCAGTCCGCCCGAGGCAACCCGTTCCTCGCTCGCCGCGACGAGCGGCAGCACGAAGTTCTCGAGGTGCTCTTTCGGGCAGTGGTCGGTATGCAAGGCGACAGTAACGTCGTAGGCTTTCGCCACTTCTTCCGCGTACTTTGCGAAAGCGAGTGCGCCGCCGATGCGGTTCTTCACCGTGTGACCAGCAAAGTAGTCGGCACCGCCGAAGCTGACCTGGATTATGCCGTCGCTGCCTGACTCAGCGAACCCCTGCAGTGCCGCGTTCAGCGTCTGCGAACTCGACACATTGATTGCGGGGAAGGCGAAGCCACCCGTCTTTGCTGCGTCAAGCATTGCGGCGTACTGTTCAGGTGTTGCAACGGGCATCGGTGCTCCTTGAGTAGGGGTGCCTGGTCGTTTCTCAGTCTAGGCGGTGCAACCCGGTTGTTGCTGGGCAGCAAACGCTAGGCTAGGTGGGGATCGCCTTGCGCCCCGCAATGAGGGCCCCGGCCCGCCGCCGACACAGACACGGAGACCTCAGAATATGAGCGAACAGCATTCACTGGGCGAATGGCAGCCCGATCGCAACCTTGCCATGGAACTGGTGCGTGCCACTGAGGCCGCGGCCATCCGGGCAACTCCGTGGGTGGGGCTCGGTGACAAGCTCGCTGCCGACGGTGCGGCTGTCGATGCGATGCGGCGTTTTCTCTCGACAGTGTCGATGAATGGCACCGTTGTGATCGGCGAGGGCGAGAAGGATGATGCGCCGTGGCTCTACAACGGTGAGAAAGTCGGCAACGGCGAGGGTGCCGAGTGCGACGTCGCAGTGGATCCGATCGATGGAACCCGGCTGACCGCCGAGGGGCGCCCCGGCGCGCTGTCGGTGATCGCTGTCGCTGATCGGGGCAGCATGTATGACCCGTCGGCGGTGTTCTATATGGACAAGCTGGTGTGCGGGCCTGAAGGTGTCGGCATCGTCGACATCGAGCGGCCGATCGGAGAGAACATTCGTGCGCTCGCACGGGTAAAGGGTGTGAACGTCTCTGACATTCGCGTCGCCGTGCTCGACCGACCGCGTCACGAGCAGCTCATCGCCGACATTCGTGCGGCGGGTGCAGGCACTCGACTCATCATGGATGGTGATGTCGCCGCCGGCGTGAACGCGGCGCAGTGGGACTCGCGCATTGACCTCGCGGTTGGTATCGGCGGAACTCCAGAAGGCATCATCACCGCCTGCGCAGTGAAGGCGCTCGGCGGAGTGATTCAGGGCAAGCTGTGGCCGAAAGACGATGAAGAGCGCGAGCGGGCGCTCGACGCGGGCCACGAACTGGGTCGCGTGCTGCACGCTAACGACCTGGTGCGCAGCGACAACGCGTACTTCGTAGCCACGGGCATCACCTCAGCCGATTTCCTCGACGGGGTGCAACGGCGTGGGCCATTCCTGCGATCTGAGAGCATCGTGATGCGAGCTCACTCGGGCACGATCCGCCGCGTTATTACCGATCAGCGCCCGCACCGCTGGGAGTAGAAGGTCCTCGGCTTGGTCCGTCCGTCCGTCCGTCCGTTCGGCGTGTCCGGGCCGAGCTACGCGTTCGTCTTGAATGCGTGAAGTTGGCCGGGTGTGCGCGTCAGCGCAGATCGAGCGGGATCGCCGTAAGGCGGTGGAGTTTGACTCCCGTGGCCTTCGCGAGTGCAGCCACGTTGGGTACCTCGTGCCGCTGCGCGGCGTCGCTGATGATTGCCGCGCATGCCTCCGCGTCGGCGAGCGCTTCGTGATGAGCAAACTCGTGATATCCAGCTGCGGCAGCGGCCAGCGGAAGTCGGTGTGAGGGGATCTCGTACGTTTTGCGCGAGACCTGCACGCTGCAGAGATAGCGCAGCTTCGGCGTAGGGGTGACCGTTGCGGCACACGCTCCGCGGATCACACCCATGTCAAAGCCGGCGTTGTGCGCCACCGCGATGTCGTCACCGATGAACTCGCGAAGGTCTTGCAGTTGTTGGCCCCACCCCGGGGCATTCTCCACCATCTGGGGCGTGATTCCGTGGATCTTGATGTTGAATCGGAGAAACTCATCGTGCCCCTCGGGCGGGCGAATGAGCCAGCTCGCGCGATCCACCACTTTTCCATCACGCACCCGAACGAGGCCCACGGCGCACGCAGAGGCCGCATGGCTGTTGGCTGTTTCGAAGTCTATGGCGGTGAAGTCGACTGGCACCCAAAGATCTTGACACACGCCGCTGACAGCCGTACGCTCGCCGACTCCCCAAGCACCTCCCAGGCCTCTTCCGATCCTCTCTCCGCTCTCACCCCTCTCTCCGCTCTCTCCGCTCTCTCCGCTCTCTCCGCTCTCTCCGCTCTCTCCGCTCTCTCCGCTCTCTCCGCTCTCTCCGCTCTCTCCGCCCCGCCATTCCCGCCCGGCCCCCTTCCCGCCCCGCCCCATTCCAGCCGGCCCCATTCCCACAATCGGGCAGTTGTGGTCGGGTCCTCGCCTCCCAGGCGACACCTACTGCCGGATTGTGGGGGTATTGATGCCCGCGCGGGTCGCGCATGGTGGTCGAGCGGATCGCACAAGTGCCCCGTGCGCGGGCGAAGGAGTGGCAGCGCGGTCAGGCAGGGCGCCAGCCGCGTGAACGCAGGGCGTTCGCGACCCGCGCAACTAGTGTGTCCGAATTGCGCGCGAGCACCTTTGACACCTGGATCACTATCCAGCCTTCCGCGCGTAGCGCCTCGATGCGTTCGAGGTCCTCGGCGAAAGTTGCGGCGTGCTGTTGGCCCTGGTACTCGATGGCTACCCGGTACTGGGGATAGACCATGTCGACGCACCCCAGGAAGCCTCCGTGAGAATCGAAGAGGTCGACGTTCAATTCGGGCTCCGGCAAGCCTGCGAGCACTAGGGTAACTCGAGTCATCGATTCTCGAGGCGACCACGAGTCCACTCGAATGAGGGAGGTCGCTTGGCGGAGGCGTCGCGAACCAGCCCACCGCCCCAGCGAGACCGCCTCCTCAAGCGCGAGGATGGTGGTGAGCGGGGCCTCCCCGGCAAGCCTGCGGCCATACCCGGGATCAATCGATCGCACGAGGTAGTCGCCAGCGGCCACGATTTCCGGGAGAGTGAGCTGCCCGAGCAGCACGAAAGTGCTGGCGGGCGAGGTGAGGGAGACCCCGTTGAGGGCAGAGATTTCCGAACGACCCTTGGCGAAGACATGACCGGTGACTCCCTTGATGCGAGGCGCGCGTTGTGGCGCGACTGTGCTGGCGTGCAAATCCGGGTTTGCTCGGAAGGGCAGTGGCGCGCCCCACAAGAGCGCAGCGCTTCGGTGGCTGAGGAACTGTCCGGCACTGAGGCCACGGCCGAGTGCCTGGGCGAGCGTGCGCTCTCGTTCGCGGCTGCGGGCGAATGCATCGATTGAGTTTTCACGTGTCGAGCGAGCGAGACGGACCCCACGGAACGGTCGTTCGAGGTCCTGCGCGCGCAGGCGTCGCTCTGAGACGTTCATAGCGCGCGCCTGATGCACCGCGAATTCGGTGCCGAGTTGAGTGGGGAGGGGAGTGGGACGCATCTCTACAGGCTGCGGCAGTACAGAGGGTATGGATCTCGCGAAACTTAATCTGTGTGAACTGTCTCCGAAATGCAGCGGGACCGAGCGGTGTGAGCGGCAAGTGCGAGGTTCGTCGCTTCTAGTGGATCTGCCATGCCCGTTCCTCGGTTGCCGGGGCGCCCGCTCTGGCCTCTCCGCCCACTCCGCCCGCCCGTTCCGCACGCCCGCCCGATCCACCCCGCGTTCCGCCTCCACCCCACGTTCCGCCTCCACCCCACACACGCAATCGGGCAGCAGGTGTCGCTTGGCCCATCGAGAGGCGACACCTACTGACCGATTGTGGGGAGGGGTCGGCTAAACAGTGAGGGAGGGAGGGAGGGAGCGGGGCGAGTACGGCAGGAGGGGAGCAGGGGGTCGCAGGCTCGAGACGAGCCGCACGAAGCAGGGTGCCGCAGGCGCGAGGCGAGCAGCACGGAGCGATGCCCGGATCCGGCACGGGTAGACTTGACCCTCGTGGCTCTCACTATCGGAATCGTCGGACTGCCCAACGTTGGCAAGTCCACCCTCTTCAACGCACTCACTCACAACGACGCGCTCGCGGCGAACTACCCGTTCGCGACGATCGAACCCAACGTGGGGGTGGTGAACCTGCCCGACCCGCGGCTGACGAAGCTCGCCGAGATCTTCGGCTCAGAGCGGATCCTCCCGGCGGCGGTGAGCTTTGTCGACATCGCCGGCATTGTGCGCGGGGCAAGCGAGGGCGAGGGACTCGGCAACCAGTTCCTCGCGAACATTCGTGAGGCCGACGCAATCGCCCAGGTGGTGCGCGGTTTCAGTGACCCCGACGTGATCCACGTGGAGGGTGCGGTGAATCCCTCCAGCGATATGGAGACGATCAACACCGAGTTGATTCTCGCTGACCTGCAGACCGTCGAGAAGGCGCTCGTGCGCTACGAGAAAGAACTCAAGTCGAAGAAGATCGACCCCTCGGTTGTCACCACCGCGCAGGCCGCGATGGCTGCACTCAACGACGGCAAGCTCTTGTCGCACTCGGGCATCGACATTGAGCCCATTCGCGAGCTCGGCCTCCTCACCGCGAAGCCGTTCCTCTACGTGTTCAACGTCGATGAGGGAGTGCTGGGCGATCAGACGAGGCTCGCCGAACTCGCGGCCCTCGTCGCACCCGCGAAGGCGATCTTCCTCGATGCGAAGCTCGAGAGCGAGCTCATGGAGCTGAGCGACGAAGACGCTGCGGAGCTGCTGGCCTCGATCGGTCAAGAAGAAAGCGGGTTGGATCAGCTCGCCCGCATCGGCTTCGACACCCTGGGCCTGCAGACCTACCTCACGGCCGGTCCGAAGGAATCGCGGGCGTGGACGATTCGCAAGGGCTCGAAGGCACCCCAGGCGGCGGGCGTGATCCACACGGATTTCGAAAAGGGTTTCATTAAGGCCGAGGTCATCTCGTTTGCCGACCTCGTCGAGGCTGGCTCGGTGGCAGATGCCCGCGCGCACGGCAAGGCGCGCATGGAAGGCAAGGATTACGTCATGCAAGACGGCGACGTGGTCGAGTTCCGCTTTAACGTTTAGCAATCCTTTTCGATTGCCCGGGGCAGTCACTGAGCCCACGAGGCAGGGATTCCGCGCGTGTGGCGGTCTTCCTTTCCTCCGATGAGCAGTGGGGCGGTCTCCACCGTCGGATCCTCTAGACTTACCTAGTGCTTCTCGACACCGTGCTCGTCATCGCCGGAATTGTGATCCTGGTCGTGGGAGGCGAGGCGCTCGTCCGCGGTGCATCGACGCTCGCTACACGGGTGGGCATTTCGCCGCTCATCGTCGGCCTCGTCGTCGTCTCCGCGGCGACGTCAGCACCCGAACTCGCCGTGACCGTCGATGCCGTTCTGCGCGATGAACCCGATCTCGCGCTCGGCAATGTCGTGGGCAGTAATATCGTCAACATCTTGCTGATCCTGGGGATTTCGGCCCTCGTGCTGCCCCTGAGCATCAAGAAGCAGATCGTGCGGTTCGATCTGCCGGTCATGGTGGGCATGTCGATTCTGCTCGTCGTGGTCAGCCTCGACGGCCAGATCGGTCTCCTCGACGGCCTTCTGCTCCTCACCGGCCTCGTCGTGCACACTGTCATGAGCATCGTTGTGGGGCGCCGCGAGGGAGCGGCGAACGGAACTGCACCCGCCCAGGCACCCTCTGACGCGAGCGCGAGTGGCACGGGGGGAAAGTCGACGCCCCTGTGGCTGGCTTCCCTCTTGCTCGTTGTTGGTCTGGGTCTTCTCGTGCTCGGGGCGCAGCTGCTCGTCAACGGAGCGGTGAGTATCGCAACGGGGCTCGGAGTGAGCAGCCTCATCGTCGGTCTCACCGTGGTCGCCATCGGCACCTCGCTACCCGAGCTCGCCACGTCGATCATCGCCGTGCGGCGAGGTGAGAGAGACATGGCTGTCGGCAATATTGTTGGCAGCAACATCTTTAACATTGGAATGGTGCTCGGGGCGCCGGCGATCATCTTCGGTCAGGGAATCCCTGTGCCGGCCGCCGCGATCGCTCTCGACCTGCCACTCATGCTTGCCGCCTCGATCGCGCTGCTGCCGATCGCTTTCACCGGGTTCATCGTCGCCCGCTGGGAGGGAGGCATGTTTGTGGCGCTCTACGTCGCATACACCGCCTACCTCGTGCTCGCTGCCACCCAACATGATGCGCTCGAGGGCCTCACAGGTGTCATGATCTGGTTCGTGCTCCCGCTCGTGGGCGTGACCCTCATCGTCGTGACCGCCTTCGAGGTGGGCGTGCATCGCGGCAAGCGACTCGCCGCCGCAGAACGTCGCGACGACCAGATGCCCGCACCACCGCTGGAGTGAGTGTCCTTCTCGATTGCCCGGGGCAGTCGCTGAGCCCACGAGGCGGGGATTCAGCGCGCCGGTGGAGCTAGACAGGGCGGATTTCGTAGAGGAAATCCCGTGGCAAAAGCGTGAGTCGGGCACCTATGCTGAGACTCACAACGTCCGACTGGGAGGGCACTTTCGCATGACTGATCGACTCGCGCAGCCTTATCCCGCACCGCTGCCGGTCGCAGAAGTGGGAGCGCCGGAACCTGCCGTCACTCTTCGCACCGAGTCGCAGGCGATTTATATTGCATTACTTGCGGGCGCAGTCGGAGCGATTGTGGGCATCGTTCTTGGGGCCGGGTGGCCACCGCTCCCACTATTTGGTGACTTGTCGTTCGGAACAGTAGCCGCGATCGCGGCCGGGCTTATCGCTGCAGTCGCGGGATTGGTCGGCTATTGGCGCGCGCGTCGGCTGGCTGGGCAAGAATGGAGAGCAACGCTGCCCGCGGCGACCTTCACTGTGAATACCATCGCAGTAGTCCTTGTGCACATTGTGCTCGCGGCGCTGTCAGTGCTTGCGGCGTTCTTCATCCTGAGTCGGGGATTCATCGGACTGGAAGTTGACCTGTTTTGGTCTACAGTGCTGATGGCGGTTAGCCTCGGGCTCACCGCACATCTGACCTACCTGTCAGTTTCGCGTATGACCACGCGGCGGATGTCATCGCTGTTGATGTCGTTCGTTGTCATCGGCACACTCACCGCAATGGTCTCCTCCCCGGATCCCACGTGGTGGAAGATTCACTTCAGTCAACTGGGCACGTTTTGGAGTGTGTCGGGCTTCATGTTTAACGGCACACTGGTTGCCGCGGGCCTGCTCGTCACCGCATTTGCCGTGTATTTGGCCAACGACATGCGCGAGCTCCTAGAACAAGGCACCCTCGCCAATAGCAAAAGCACAGCGATTGTCTCCACGATGTTTATCATCATGGGCATCATGCTGGCGGGAGTCGGCCTGGTTCCGGTGAACGTGAGCCTTGTGATCCACAATCTCTGTGCAAGTGGAATGGCTGTCATGTACTTCGGGCTGCTGGTTGGCGGACCATGGATCGTCCGGGGTATGCCGCGTGCCTACTTCATTGCTTCCTGGATCTTCCTCGCAACAGTGGTGGTTTCGACTATCCTCTTCTCCGTCGGGTTCTTCGGACTCACCGCATTCGAAATTGTTATCTTCGCGCTCATTTTTGGGTGGATCTCAGTCTTCATTCGATTCATCGGCGTCGCAGGTCAACCTGATGAACGCAGTGTGGTTGCTGAGCAGCAAGTGCATCTCCCGCGGAGGTAGAAGCCAGATGATGCAAGACCGTGACGTGAAGGAAATGAGGTTCAATGTCTGACGCACTTCCTCCCTGCCCCGTGTGTGGTGAAACCTATGCATACGAGCAGGGTGCATTGCTGGTGTGCCCGATGTGCGGACACGAGTGGGCACCCGCAGGTGCTAGCGAGGCTGGCGAGACTGAGTCGGTCGTAAAGGATTCGGTGGGCAACATCCTCGCCGACGGTGACACCGTCACCATTGCGAAGGATCTGAAGATCAAGGGCGCGGGTGGAGGGGTGGTCAAGGTTGGCACCAAGGTGCGGGGTATTCGGTTGATCTCCGACGGAGTGGGCGATCACGATATCGACGCAAAAGTGCCCGGGTTCGGTCAGATGCAACTGAAATCCAGTGTGGTGAAGAAGGTGCTCTAGCAGCAGTCCCGCTTGCGGGCTCCTGCTAAATCTGGCCACAGCGAACTCTTTATGGAGCGGACCAATGCTGTTGGTTCGGTTGACCGTGCATGCGCTGCATCGCGACCTGAATAAGCTGGGCGAATGACAGCAACACTCGTAGCTCACGGCTTGGCCGGCGGCTACGCTCATCGCACCCTGTTTGACGGTCTCGACCTCACGGTCGCTCCGGGCGATGTCATCGGTGTGGTGGGGGTGAACGGAGCGGGCAAATCCACGCTACTGCGAATACTGGCCGGTGAGATCGAACCATTGGCCGGCACGGTGAGCCTGGCACCGAGCGATGCCTTTGTAGGGTTCCTGCCGCAGGAACACGAGCGAGTCGCGGGAGAGACGATCGCCGACTACATCGCTCGGCGCACTGGCTGCGCGCGTGCCACCGGTGAAATGGATGCCGCAGCGGAGGCGCTTGGAAATCTTGAGCCCCAGGCACCGGGCACACCCGACTCCGGCGACGTATACGCGGCCGCGCTCGATCGCTGGCTTGCGAGCGGCGCAGCTGATCTTGACGAGCGGTTGCCCGCGGTTCTCGCGGAACTTGGCCTGGTGCTGCACGGAGCAGGTGCAGGCGCGGATGGCGACGGTGGGCTCTCCGCCGAGTCACTCATGTCGTCGTTGTCTGGCGGGCAGGCCGCCCGCGTGGGGCTCGCCGCACTACTGCTCTCACGTTTTGACATTGTGTTGCTCGACGAACCCACCAACGACCTTGACCTCGACGGACTCGAGCGTCTCGAGAATTTTGTCCAGGGCCTTCGGGGAGGCGTGGTGCTCGTCAGTCACGATCGCGAGTTCCTCGCCCGCTGCGTGACCCGCGTGCTGGAGCTCGATCTCGCGCAAACGAGCAATCGCGTATTCGGTGGCGGCTACGAGTCGTATCTCGAGGAGCGCGAAATTGCCCGCCAGCACAAGCGCGACGATTTCGAGGAATTCGCGGCAAAGAAGGCCGACCTTGTGGGGCGCGCGCGAACGCAACGAGAGTGGTCGAGCCAGGGCGTGCGCAACGCCATGAAGAAGGCTCCCGACAACGACAAGATCAGGCGAAAGGCATCCACAGAGTCCAGCGAAAAGCAGGCGCAGAAGGTGCGTCAGATGGAAAGTCGCATCAGGCGCCTCGACGAGGTGGAGGAGCCGCGCAAAGAATGGCAGCTTGAGTTTACGATCGGCACAGCACCGCGATCGAGCGCGGTGGTCGCGACGCTCAGCGAAGCCGTGATCCGCCAGGGGGAATTCACGCTCGGGCCGGTCTCGCTGCAGTTGAATGCCGGCGAACGGATCGGAATTACGGGCCCGAACGGCGCGGGCAAGTCGACGCTCCTGCGGGTGCTTCTGGGGCGACAGATACCCGACTCCGGCTCCGCAACGCTCGGCACCTCGGTGGCGATCGGCGAAGTGGATCAGGCCCGCTCCCTGTTCGCGGGATCTCTCCCACTCGCTGAGATATTCGAGTCGCTCGTGCCCGAGATGTCAGCCGCCGAGGTGCGAACGCTGCTCGCGAAATTCGGGTTGAAAGCCGACCACGTGACGCGCGCCGCGAGTGAGCTCTCGCCGGGGGAGCGCACGCGAGCCGGTCTCGCACTCTTGCAGGCCCGAGGCATCAACGTTCTCGTTCTCGACGAGCCCACGAACCATCTCGACCTGCCGGCGATCGAGCAACTCGAGCAGGCCCTCGAGACCTACGAGGGGGCACTGCTGCTGGTCACGCACGACCGTCGAATGCTCCACACGGTGAGGCTCGATCGGCGTTGGCACGTAGAGAATGGTGCAGTTACCGAGCTCGTGTAGCTCGCCCGGCAGCGTCCACAGGCTGTTCCCCGGTAGTCTGAAAGGGTGAATGACGAGGAACTGCGCGCGTTCTTAGAGTCGGCGAGCAAAGGCGACCCCGAACCTCAGCAGCAGAGCGACCCAATCGAGCCAGCGACTTCGGGCGAACCCTCCGCGACCTCGAAGCCCGGTGAATCGGCTCGGCCGGCCGCACCGGTTGGTGGCCAGCAAGCCGGTCTCAGCTTCGACGAGTTGATCGGCTTGCGCCGTCGACAGACGGCCGATCCTGACCCTGTGCCCCTGGTGCTTCCTGAGCCGAAGCGGGCCTCGTCACCCGACTCGGGCGTGACACCGCTCTTGCTGCCGCCAGCCGGAACGCCGTCGCGCGCAGGGCAGCCGGCGGCAACGAACGACCCTCAGCCACCCACGCAACCACTCTCACGGGCTGACATGCCCACCCCAAAGAGCGCAGACACGCGACCCGCGGAGCCTACCGCCCCCGCGATTCCGGCATTCGCACAGACCCCAGTGCCTGCGGCGAGTCGGCCTGCGCCGGAGTTGCCCGTGGTACCGGCGTCGTCGGTCCCGCCCACAGCTCCGCTTCCGCAGGCAGATGAGTCCTCGATCTTTGGCCTGCTGGATGCCACTGATGCAGGCACCCCTGCTGGTGACGAATACGAGAAGATCGCTGTGACTGGGGGCTCCGGCGGGAAGAAAATGCTGCCCTGGATCATCGTGGGTGCGGGCGCGGCCATTGCTCTGGTCGCATCCATGTTCATCGTGAACGCGCTGGGGGGCGGATCAGAGCCCACGCCGACCGCGGCACCGACGGCGACCGAGACACCCACGACCGATTCCACGCCATCCACCTCACCGTCGCCCACAACAGACCCTGAGCCCTCGGAAACGGCAGATGATCAACCGCCCCAGGTTGAGGTCGGGCCAACGATGGTGCTTGACGTGCCCTTCTGGGGAATTACCGCCGACCTCAGCACGAGATTCGGGCAAACGAGCTACGTGATCGACGCAGATAGTCGTTTGGTACTCAACTCGGCCCTCATCAGCTCGCTTCCGGAATCGTGTGCGGCGATGCGGTCGGAATGGGGCATTTCACGGGTTGGCGACGCGACGTTTGAGGTCTTGAAGCCCGCACAGCGTTGCGCCGAAGCCCCCGAACTGTATGACGAAATCTGGGGCCTCTCGGCCGCGATGGTCGAGAGCATTAGGCCGCTGTAGCGCCTCCTACGCGGCCACTCCGAACAATTCGGGCCACCAAGCCAGGGCCAGCGGGTACCCGGCAAAGCTCACGATATCGAGCACCCAGTGCGCGATGACGAGCGGGAGCACGCGACCGGTGCGCTGATAGATCCACCCGAACACGAGTCCCATAATCACATTGCCCAGAAACCCTCCGAATCCCTGGTACAGGTGGTAGGTCCCGCGGAGCACGGCACTCACCACGATGATGGTGGTCGTGCCCAGCCCGAGTCGACGCAGCCGATCGAACAAGTAAGCGACCACGATGAATTCCTCACCCAGGGCTGCTCGCAGCGCGGCAAGCACCAGCACGGGCACGGTCCACCATGCGGTGTCGAGGGTTGTCGGAACCACGGTGACGTTGATGCCGAGCGCCTTCGTGGCGAGGTAGAAACCGAGACCCGGAATGCCGATCGCGGCGGCAAGCAGCACGCCTCCGCCGGTCTCCGTGATCCACCAGCTTTGTTTCAACCCGGTGGATCGACCGAAGCCCAGGCGCGACAGGTGTGGGCGCTGTTCACGCCACAGGAGGAGGATGACGAGCGCCACCGGGGCGAGGCCGAAGGTGAAGCCGAGCAGCTGGTAGACGAGGTCGAACCACGGGCGTTCTGACAGCGCACGATTGATCGTTGCGGTCTGGGAAGCGAGGGAAGTCTCGCGGGTCACCCGTTCGATTATGGCTACCACCGCGTACACCGCCGACGCGCCGAACGAGAGCGCGAGCACGATGGCGATCTCCCACTTCAGGCGAGTGTTCGAGGGCCGGGGCATCGTTGGGCTTTCTGCGGTCACGCGATCAGCGTATCGGCGTATCGGCGGGAGCCTGGCATGAGGGTGAGCGAATCAAACCTGGGTGTTCTCCGCGCCGACCCCTCGGCGTAAACCGCGCCAACTAGGCTGACCGGTATGAGAATCGGTGTGCTCTGCAGTGGTGGCGACAGTCCGGGCATGAATGCTGCAATTCGCGGGGTCGTGCTGCGCGGTGTTGAGGTGCTCGGTCACGAGATGATTGGCTTCATGGATGGCTGGCGCGGCTTCCTCGAAGGAGACTGGATCAACCTCGACCGCAGTGCCGTTCGCGGGATCGCACCCCACGGGGGTGTGATACTCGGCACGAGTCGGGTGAGTCCGTTCACCTCTCGAGCGGGGGAACCGGGGGATTACGAGATGATTCGTGGGCGCATGGCCGAGTACGGAATCGAGGGGTTCGTTCTGATCGGCGGCGACGGCACGCATCGGGTGTCGAAGATGTTGCATGACCAGGGCATTCACGTCGTCGGGCTCCCGAAGACCATCGACAACGACATCGTGGGTACCGACTACTCCTTTGGGTTTGACACCGCGGTCTCGACCGCGACCGAGGCGATTGATCGTTTGCGCACCACGGGCGAATCGCATCGTCGCTGCATGGTGCTTGAGGTGATGGGTCGCAACGCCGGGTGGATCGCCCTGCACGCTGGCATGGCCGGTGGGGCGCAGGTCACTCTCATCCCAGAGCATCCAGAGTCGCTCGAGCAGATTGCCGAGTGGGTGTTGAGCGTGCAGGAGCGCGGCCGGTCCTCACTTGTGGTTGTCGCCGAAGGATTCCGCCTCGATGGGATGACGGAGGCGGTCACAAGCCCTGGGGTCGATCGCTTCGGACGGCCCCGCCTGGGTGGCATCGCCGAGGTGCTCGCGCCGCTCATTGAAGAGCGTACGAACATCGAAACCCGGGCGACCGTGCTGGGGTACGTGCAGCGGGGCGGATCGCCGACGGCGTTTGACCGGGTGCTCGCCACTCGCACGGGATTCGCTGGCGCTGACGCTATCGATGCAGGGCAGTGGGGCATGCTTGCCGCGTTGCGAGGCGACGAGATCGTGCTGGTGCCGTTCTCGGAGGTGGTGGGACACTTCAAGGCCGTTCCCGCAAGGCGATACCTCGAGGTGCGCAAGAACTTCGGGTAGCCGCGTCTGGAATCCCGGACAGGGGTGATTCCGCGCGCGTTGCCTTGCGCGGGTCAGCGAGGTGAGATGGAACCAGCGATCTGCTCTCGAAATCTCTCGAAAGGCACTCCCATGGCACTTCCTGGCGCCCGTCCCGTCCGTTCGCCACGCGGCACCGAGATCTCGGCCAAGAGCTGGCAGACCGAGGCGCCGCTGAGGATGCTCATGAATAACCTCGACCCCGAGGTGGCCGAACGGCCCGACGACCTGGTGGTCTACGGCGGAACCGGCCGAGCGACGCGAAGCTGGGAGGCGTTCGACGCCATCGTCGACACCCTGCGCGACCTCGAGGATGACGAGACGCTCCTCGTGCAATCGGGAAAGCCGGTGGGGGTCTTTCGCACACACGTCTGGGCACCGCGCGTGCTTATTGCGAACTCGAACCTCGTGGGTGACTGGGCGAACTGGCCGGAGTTTCGCCGCCTCGAGGCCGAGGGGCTCACGATGTACGGGCAGATGACCGCGGGGTCGTGGATCTACATTGGCACTCAGGGCATCCTGCAGGGCACGTTCGAAACCTTCGCCGCGGTTGCGAGAAAGCTTGCAGCCCAAGGTCGCCTACCCGCGCAGCCGGATGGCGCGGCGGAGGGCACCCTCGCGGGCACGATCACGCTCACTGGTGGCTGCGGCGGCATGGGGGGAGCGCAGCCGCTCGCGGTGACACTCAACGGCGGCGCATGCCTGATCGTCGATGTCGACGAGACACGTCTACGGCGGCGACACGGTAAGCGATATCTCGACGAAATGGCGACCGACCTCGACCAGGCACTCGCGACGGTGCAGCGCGCCCAGGCAGAGCGGCGCGGCTGGTCCGTTGGGCTTGTCGGCAACGCTGCCGAGGTCTTTCCCGAGGTGCTCCGCCGACACCTGGCGGGCGAGGTTACGATCGATGTGGTCACCGATCAGACGAGCGCGCACGATCCGCTGTCGTACCTTCCGGTGGGAATTTCCGTTGCCGACTGGCATGCCCGGGCCGACGCAGACCCCGAGGGGTTTACTCTCGCTGCCCGCCACTCCATGGCGGCGCAGGTCGCCGCGATGGTCGGTTTCCAAGACGCGGGAACCGAGGTCTTCGACTACGGTAACTCGATCCGCGATGAGGCGAGGCTCGGTGGGTACGACCGTGCGTTCGAATTCCCGGGTTTCGTGCCCGCCTACATTCGGCCTCTCTTCTGCGAGGGCATGGGTCCCTTTCGTTGGGCGGCGCTCTCGGGCGATCCCGAAGACATCCGCGTGACCGACGAGGCGATTCTCGAGCTGTTTCCGGGCGATGCGCACCTGCACAGGTGGATCCGCGCGGCACAAGAGCGGGTCGAGTTCGAGGGGCTGCCTGCCCGCATCTGTTGGCTCGGGTACGGAGATCGCGCGAAGGCCGCGGTGCGATTCAACGAGCTCGTTGCCGAGGGGAAGCTGAGCGCCCCCATCGTGATCGGGCGCGATCACCTCGACTCCGGTTCGGTTGCCTCCCCGTACCGCGAGACTGAGGCCATGGCTGATGGCTCTGATGCCATCGCCGATTGGCCGATACTGAATGCCCTGCTTGCGTCTTCGTCGGGGGCCACCTGGGTGTCGCTGCACCACGGTGGTGGAGTCGGAATCGGTCGCTCCGTGCACTCCGGGCAGGTGTCGGTCGCCGACGGCACGGCGCTCGCCGCCCAGAAGCTGCAGCGACTCTTGACGAACGACCCGGGCATGGGCGTGATCCGGCACGTTGATGCTGGGTATGAGCGCGCGGCGGAGGTTGCGCGCGAACGAGGCGTGCGAGTTCCGATGGAACCCGTGATCCGCAATACCGACCGGGCCCTGTAGCCCGCCACCACTGTGCCGAGGGAGAGCCGCATGAGTCACACGCTGCTGATCGACAACATCGGCGAGCTCACGACCAACGACGAACGGCTCGGGTCCGGTTTCCGTTCCGGTTCCGGTGCTGGTGCGGGCGCCGAGGCGGGTGCCGACGGGCGGATTTCCGATGCCGCAGTGGTCATCGAGGGCGATGTTGTGGTCTGGGTTGGTCTCGCGTCCGACGCGCCGGCCGCCGACACGCGTTTCGACGCGGCGGGGCGCGCGGTCTTGCCCGGTTGGGTTGATTCGCACACGCACATGGTCTTCGCTGGCGATCGCACCGCTGAGTTTGAGGCCCGCATGGCAGGGGAGACGTATGCCGCGGGAGGCATCAACCGCACAGTGGAGGCGACTCGACTGGCAAGCGACGCAGAGCTTGAGGCGAATCTCACTCGACTGATCGCAGAGGCCCGAAGCGGTGGCACCACGATCATCGAGACGAAGACCGGCTACGGGCTCACCACCCAGGATGAGCTTCGGTCGGCACGCATCGCAGCGAAACACGCTGACGCCGTCACGTTCCTCGGTGCACACGTGGTGCCGACGGGAGTGGATCCGCAGACCTATCTCGAGCTTGTAACCGGGCCGATGCTCGCAGCCGTGGCACCACACGTGAGCGCGGTCGATGTGTTCTGCGAGGCCGGCGCGTTCGACGAGACCGCCGCCAGACGAGTGCTCGAATCCGCGGCCGATGCCGGCCTCGCAACCCGCGTGCACGGGAACCAGTTGGGACACGGCCCGGGGGTGCGGCTCGCGGTCGAGTGCGGATCGCTCAGCGTTGACCACGTGGGCTTCCTTTCTGGTGCCGACGTTGACGCGCTGGCACAGTCGTGGGGAGATGGGCGTCGCGGCACGGTGGCGACGGTACTGCCGGCCTGCGACCTGTCAACGCGCATGCCACTCGCCCCGGCGAGGCAACTGATCGATGCGGGCGCGGTGGTGGCGATTGCCTCCAACTGCAACCCCGGCACCTCCTTCACCACCTCGATGGGGTTCTGTGTCGCCACCGCAGTGCTGCAGATGGGGCTGACCGTGGCGGAAGCGGTGTGTGCCGCGACACTCGGCGGGGCCAAGGCGCTCAGCATGCACGAGACGGGCTGGATCGATCCCCGGGGCGCCAAGCAGCCCGCGGTGGGGATGATCCGCCCAGGTGCCCGTGCTGATCTGCAGCTGCTGGAAGCCCCCTCGGTGACGCACCTCGCCTATCGCCCCGGTGTTCCGCTGACCTCGGCCGTGTGGAGGGCTGGCATCCGCGTTCGATAGGGGCCGCGCAGCTTGCACAGGCCGTCCTGCAGGTGCCTCGGGTGCCCTTTAGTGCGCGGCGCGGCCGTAGATTCGGGTCGAGAGCGTCTCGGCCGCCACGCGCACGTGCGAGGCGAGCTCGGCGGGGCGATCCGCTGTCGCCTCGTCGTCGCGAAACGTCACCGCGACCGCGGCGACCGGCCACCCGCGGTGATCATTCACGGGCATTGCGACAGAGGAGAAGCCCGGCGTGACGGATCCGCGCTCAACGGCGAATCCGCGTGTGGTCGTGGCATCGAGCACCGCACGCAGCCTCGAGTAGCGGTCGATGTCGATCTCGTGGTCTCCGTCGATCGGCCTGGCGGCGTTGATCGCATCGCTGTTGTCGTGCCGATGCACAAAAGCGTCACGGTCGGGATAGAGCGCCCGCACCTGGGCGCGCGGGAGTGCCGCAAGGATCGCCCGGCCACTCGCCGTCAAGTGCATGGGCAGCCGCACGTTGACACCGGTGACCAGGGCTGGGGCACCTTGCGCGCGTTCCTCGACGACGTAAAGCACATCGCGACCGTGGGGCACGGCTAGGTGGCCGCTGACGTGCACGCGATCAACCAGGGCGGTCAGCAGCGGCCGACCGATCCGGGTAAGCGGTTCCTGCCGGGAGTACGCCGAGCTCAGCTCGAACGCGGCGATCCCGAGCCCGTACCGGTGCTCCTCCGGCACGTGCATGACGAAGCCGTGCTCCTGCAGTGTGTCGAGCAGGTGGTACACGGTGGATCGGGGCAGCCCCAGCTGCGTCGCGATCATGCTCGCGGGCAGTGGTCCCCGCGCCCCGGCCAGGAGGGACAGGATGCGCAGCGTCTGATCCGCTGCGGGCACCTTTGGCTGACTCACAGCGGCAGCCTATCGCGAGGCCACCGAGGTCGGATATGTCAGTTGCGTCGGAGGGTTGGGCCCTCTTTGGCCCGACTGGAGTGAGATATCCGACTGAGCTGAACCCTGTCCCTGGTGAGGCACCTCGATCGCTGCTCATCCCAGCGACTCAGGCAGCGCAGCCTCTGCGGCTTCCAACACGGCACCGGACACCACGAAGTGGTGCGCAGCATCGATGAGCGGAGACAGAAAGGTGTCGGTCGCAGGCGCGGGAATGCGAGTGCGAAACAACCGGTGGATCGCGGAGGTTGCGGGAGCGGGTGTGCCTGCGCCGTCCGCAGCCCGAAAATCGAGCGCGCGCGTCGAGGCGAGCAGCTCGATACCGAGCACGCGGCTGAGCCCGTCGAGAGAGCGCCTCAACTTTCGCCCGGCGTGCCAGCCCATCGAGACGTGGTCCTCTTGCATGGCCGACGAAGGAATTGAGTCCACCGAAGCCGGTGCAGCGAGGCGCTTCAGTTCGCTCACGATGCCAGCCGCCGTGTATTGCGCGATCATGAGGCCCGAGTCGAGGCCGGGGTCGGCTGCGAGAAACGGCGGCAGCCCGTGGCTGCGCGACACGTCGAGAAAACGGTCGGTGCGGCGCTCCGAGATGCTCGCGAGATCCGCCACCGCGATTGCCAAGAAGTCGAGCACGTACCCGACGGGGGCGCCGTGGAAGTTGCCGTTCGACTCGACCCGGCCATCGGGCAGCACAACCGGGTTGTCGATCGCGGATCGCAGTTCGATCTCGGCCACCATGGCGGCGTGCGCCGCCGTGTCTCGCACCGCGCCGTGCACCTGCGGGGCGCAGCGCAGCGAATAGGCGTCTTGCACGCGGGTGAACTCGCCCTCGTGCGGGCGCTGGATCAGGCCCGACTCGACGAGTACCCGGGCGATGTTCGCGGCGGCCACGGCCTGACCGTGGTGCGGACGCAGCGCCTGAAGCTCGGGCGCGAACACCGCATCCGAACCCATGAGCGCCTCGACGCTCGCCGCTGCAGCGAGGTCGGCGATCTTCAGTAGCGAGCTCAGGTCGTGCAGCGCCAGGCACAACATTCCCAGCATCCCGTCGGTGCCGTTGATGAGGGCGAGTCCTTCTTTTTCTCTGAGCACCACCGGGGTGATCCCGGCACGCTCAAGTGCCGCCGCCGCTGGCTCGGGGGCGGCGGAACGATCCGCACCCATGCGCACCATCCCCTCGCCGATAAGTGTGAGCGCGCAGTGCGCGAGGGGACTGAGGTCGCCCGAGCAGCCGAGTGAGCCATACTCGTGCACCACCGGAGTGATGCCTGCGTTGAGGATGGCCGCGTACGTTTCTGCGACAACGGGGCGCACGCCGGTCCGCCCGGTTACGAGGGTGTTCAGACGGAGAAGCATCAGTGCGCGCACCACCTCACGCTCCACCTCCGGGCCGGTGCCAGCGGCGTGCGAGCGGATCAGGCTGCGTTGGAGCTGTGCCCGGTTTTCCGATGGGATCTGCACCTTGGCAAGTGCCCCGAATCCCGTCGAGACGCCGTAGTGCGGGCGCGTGTCGCGTGCGAGTTCATCGATCATGCGGCGACTCTCGGCGATCCGCTCCAGCGCGCTGGGGTCGAGTGTCACCGGGGCATCCTCGCGCGCGACGGCGACGACATCGCCGATGGTGAGCGTGCCCTCACCGAGGGCAATCGTGTGGTCTGAGCGTGCGTCCATTCCATGATTCCAGCGCACCTGCGGCCCGGAGGGCACCCCGAATGAGTCTCAGTTGTCTGGAATCCCAGACGCTCGCCGTCGTGGGTCCTCGAGGTCGGGCCGGCAGCCGTGAAGAATGGGGTGGAGGTGCTGGAAAGCCGAAGCAGGCCGACATTTTCTGCCCCCTGCGCGAGCAGAGTCGGTCTTGCGGGGAGGGCACCGCTGGGAGACAATCAGGCGGGAGCCCATGAACATCAAGTCGTCAGACCTTTCGCATGATCCGCTGTGGCCGCGCACCGGAGGATGGCCCCCGCCGCGTCCGGGCGAGCAGGTCGACCTCGCGCTCGTCGGCATTCCCACGTCGCGCACCTCGCTCTCGCCGTCACAGGCGCACGAGACTCCCGCTGCGGTGCGGCGTGCGTTGCGCCGCTATTCAAGCCACCTCGTGGATCCGGCATCGCCCGGGGCTCGCGGCGCAGAGCGCGAACTCGTGCTCGACGAGGTGCTGCGAATCGTCGACGCCGGGGATCTCACGGGGCCCGACTCCGTTGCCGGCGAAAAGGATGCCACCGAAGCTGTGACGGTACTCGCTACGCATGCTCGGCTCGTGATTGCGCTCGGGGGCGATAACGCGCTGACCGTGCCCGCGGCCATTGGGGTGTCCGGGGGAGTTACCGGGCTCCGCACCGCCGGACTCGTGACGCTCGACGCACACCACGATCTGCGCGAGGGGCGAAGCAATGGCTCGCCGGTGCGGCGCCTGATCGAGGCCGGGCTTGATCCGCATCGCATCGTGCAGGTCGGCATCGCGGATTTTGCCAACTCCCGGGCTTACCGTGAGCGCGCGAAGGATCTCGGAATCACGGTGGTGCATCGAGACGAACTGCACGACCGGCCGATCAGCGCAGTGGTCGCCGAGGCACTCGAGATTGCGGGGGCGGGGGGCGGCGCGATCCACGTCGACCTTGATGTCGATGTCTGCGATCGCTCGGTCGCCCCGGGGTGCCCCGCCTCGTTGCCTGGTGGGCTGCAAGCGCACGAGTTGCGACGCTTCGCCCGCTTGTTCGCCGCGGACGATCGGGTGCGCGGCATCGACATCGCTGAGGTGGACGTTCAGGCAGACTCCGCAGACGGTCGAACCGTGCGACTCGCGGCTCTCTGCGTGCTCGAGGCGATCGCCGGACTCGCCTCGCGAACCCGGCTTGGTGACCCCACAGACTGATCCGTTAGAATAGTGTGTCGGCTTTCTTGCGCTCGGCCCATCGTGTCGCGCCTGGCATCCGCGCCGCCGGCATTTCGTATTTCGTTCGTTAGGAACTACCTCTATGGCTCTCGCCACTCGCGAAGACCTCCGCAACGTTGCCATCGTCGCTCACGTCGACCATGGCAAGACGACCCTCGTCGACGCCATGCTGCGTCAGACGAACTCCTTTGACGCGCACTCCGAGATGAGCGATCGGGTCATGGACTCGAACGATCTCGAGCGCGAAAAGGGCATCACCATTCTGGCCAAGAACACGGCCATCACCTACGTTGGTGCCCACGCGAAGAACGGGCCCATCATCATCAATGTCGTTGATACTCCGGGTCACGCCGATTTCGGTGGCGAGGTCGAACGCGCGCTCTCGATGGTTGACGGCGTGGTGTTGCTCGTAGATGCGTCCGAGGGGCCGCTGCCGCAGACTCGTTTCGTGCTGCGAAAGGCACTCGAAGCCAAGCTCCCCGTGATCCTCGCGGTCAACAAGACCGACCGCCCCGACGCGCGTATCGATGAGGTTGTGGTCGAGGCGCAGGATCTCCTTCTGGGTCTTGCCTCGGACCTCTCCGAAGATCACCCCGAAATCGATGTGGATGCCGTACTCGATGTCCCGACGGTGTACCTGTCGGGCCGTGCTGGGGCTGCGAGCCACAACCGGCCAGGCAACGGAGAACTTCCCGACAACCTGGATCTCGAGCCGCTGTTTGAGACTATCCTCGAGCGGGTGCCCGCCCCGAGCTTCGACGATGAGCACCCGTTGCAGGCGCACGTCACGAACCTCGACTCCTCGCCGTTCCTTGGCCGCATCGCGCTGCTGCGCGTGCACAATGGCTGGATCCACAAGGGCGAGACCGTCGCGTGGGTGAAGCAGGATGGCACGGTGCAGAACGTGCGCATCACCGAGATGATGCTCACCAAGGCGCTGACGCGCTTCCCCGCTGAGAAGGCTGGCCCCGGCGACATCGTGGCCATCGCGGGCATTGAGAACATCACCATCGGTGAAACGATCTGTGACGCGGAAGATGTGCGCCCCCTCCCGACCATTACGGTCGACGAGCCCGCCATCTCGATGACCATTGGTGCCAACACCTCGCCGCTCGTCGGCAAGGTAAAGGGCCACAAGCTCACCGCCCGCATGATCAAGGATCGTCTCGATCGCGAGCTCATCGGTAACGTTTCGTTGCGCGTGCTCGACGTGGGACGCCCCGATGCGTGGGAGGTGCAGGGTCGTGGCGAACTCGCCCTCGCGATCCTCGTCGAGAACATGCGTCGCGAAGGCTTCGAGCTCACCGTGGGCAAGCCCCAGGTGGTCACCAAAGAGGTCAACGGCAAGACGCACGAGCCCTATGAGCACCTCACCATCGACACCCCCGAGGAGCACCTCGGCGCGATCACGCAGTTGCTTGCTGCGCGCAAGGGTCGCATGGAGAACATGACCAACCACGGCACCGGCTGGGTGCGCATGGAGTTCATCGTTCCTTCGCGTGGCCTCATTGGGTTCCGCTCCGAGTTCATGACCACGACCCGTGGTACCGGCATCGCCAACGCGATCTCGCACGGCTACGACGAGTGGGCTGGCCCGATCGTCACCCGCAACAATGGGTCGATCGTGGCTGACCGCTCGGGCGTCGTCACGCCCTTCTCGCTCATCAACTTGCAGGAGCGCATGTCATTCTTCGTGCAGCCCACGCAAGAGGTGTACGAGGGCATGGTCATCGGTGAGAATTCGCGCAACGAAGACATGGACGTCAACATCACGAAGGAGAAGAAGCTCACCAACATGCGTGCGGCGAGCTCCGACACCTTCGAATCGATGACTCCGCCGCGTCAGCTCACCCTTGAGGAATGCCTGGAGTTCGCTCGTGAAGATGAGTGCGTCGAGGTTACCCCCGAGGTTGTGCGAATCCGCAAGGTGAATCTCGACGCGAACACTCGCGCCCGCTCGGCCTCACGGCTGAAGCAGCAACTCGCGAAGTAGTCGCACCGCAATTTGCTTGGGAGGACGGGGTGGGGCGTAAGCCCCACCCCGTCCTCGTTAGACTAGGCGGGTGACGAGACACTTTCTGCGTGATGACGATCTGAAGCCTGCCGAGCAACGCGAGGTTCTCGACCTCGCGGCCCGTCTCAAGCTCGATCGATTCGCCGAGCGTCCACTCGAGGGGCCGAAATCGGCCGCGGTCTTCTTTGACAAGACCTCAACCCGCACCCGCTTCAGCTTCGCCGCAGGGATCGCTGATCTTGGCGGCAACGCGATCATCGTGAATCCGGGCGAGGCTCAACTTGGTGTCAAGGAATCGATTTCCGATACCTCGCGGGTTCTGTCACGCATGGTGGATCTCATCGTTTGGCGCACATTCGCCCACGCGGGGCTTGAAGAGATGGCGGCAAGCGCGACCGTGCCGGTGATCAACTCGCTCTCCGACGATTTTCATCCCTGTCAGATCCTCGCCGATCTCCAGACGATTCGAGAGCGTAGGGGCGAGCTTGCGGGCCTGACCGCGGCATACGTCGGCGACGCAGGGAACAATATGGGGCACTCCTACCTGTTGGGATTCTCGACCGCCGGCATGCACATTCGAGTTGCCGGGCCGGAGGGCTTTCTGCCCCGCGCCGATATCGTCGCCGATGCCAAGCGCATCGCCGCCGAGACCGGGGGGAGTGTCACGGTGACCACCGATCCGGTAGCGGCGGTGAATGACGCTGATGCGGTCATTACTGACACCTGGGTGTCGATGGGTCAAGAGGCTGAGAAGGCGGGGCGCATCGAAACCTTCGGCAGGTATCGAGTGGATCCGACACTCATGGCGCACGCGAAGCCTGACGCGATCTTCCTGCACTGCCTGCCGGCCTACCGTGAGTTCGAGGTGGCTGCGGAGGTTATCGATGGTCCGCAGAGCGTTGTGTGGGACGAAGCGGAAAACCGACTGCACGCACAGAAAGCTTTGATGGCCTGGTTGTTGAAGGAGAGCAAATGAGCGAGACCGAAAACCGAGCGGCGGAGGCCGGAGCGCTGTGGGGCGGCCGGTTTGAAAGCGGCCCCTCGCCGGAGTTGCAGCTCCTGAGCAAGTCCACTCAGTTCGACTGGGTGCTTGCACAGTACGACATTCGTGGTTCGAAGGCCCACGCTGCGGCGCTTGCGTCGGCTGGCTACCTTGACGAAGCTGAGCTTGGGGCCATGCGTGAGGCGCTTGATGAACTCGCCGCGCGCGTTGCGGATGGCCGATTCGTGCCTGCTGACGACGACGAGGATGTGCACTCCGCACTTGAACGCGGGCTCATCGAGATCACCGGAGTGCAACTCGGTGGCAAGCTTCGCGCGGGACGTAGCCGGAACGACCAGATTGCGACCTTGGTCCGGCTCTACCTGCTCGACCATGCTGCGGTCATCCGTCGGCAACTCCTCGACTTGGCCCAGGCCATCCTGGCTCAGGCGCTCGCTCATCCCGCAGCCATTCTGCCTGGCCGCACGCATCTGCAGCATGCCCAGCCAGTGCTGCTCGCCCATCAGCTCGCCGCGCACGCGTGGCCGATCGTGCGTGACCTGGAGCGCCTGCGCGATTGGGCGGTGCGTGCCCGTCGATCGCCATATGGCGGTGGCGCACTCGCGGGGAGCTCGCTGGGTCTCGATCCACGGCTGATCGCGACCGAGCTCGGCCTGGGCGATCCACTCGAAAACTCGATTGACGGCACAGCCGCGCGTGATGTGGTGGCCGAGTTCGCGTTCATCTGTGCCCAGATCGGCATTGACCTCTCGCGACTGAGCGAGGAGATCATTCTCTGGAACACCAAGGAGTTCGGCTTCGTGCGTCTGCACGATGCCTACTCGACCGGTTCTTCGATCATGCCGCAGAAGAAGAATCCTGATATCGCCGAGTTGGCTCGCGGGAAGTCAGGCCGCCTCATCGGCAATCTCACCGGGCTGCTTGTGACGCTCAAGGGCCTGCCGCTCGCCTACAACCGCGATCTGCAGGAAGACAAGGAGCCGGTATTCGACTCCGTGAATCAACTCGAGGTGCTCCTGCCGGCGTTCACTGGCATGGTCGCAACGATGCGCTTCGATGTGGATCGCATGGCCGAACTCGCGCCGCAGGGATTCTCGCTCGCGACCGACGTCGCTGAGTGGCTCGTCAAGCAGGGCGTGATCTTTCGCGACGCGCACGAAATCTCGGGCGAATTGGTGCGGTATTGCGAGGATCGTGGCATCGAGTTGCATGAGCCAAGCGACGAGGAACTGGCGGCGGTATCACCGCACCTCACACCAGATGTGCGCGAGGTCCTCACGATCGAGGGGTCTGTCAATTCCAGGGTAGGGGCGGGTGGAACGGCTCGTGTGCGCGTGGACGAACAACTCGCGCTACTCTCCGAGCGAATTACTGGGTTCCGCACAGCCACTGTGTAGCGAGCAAAACTGATTCCGAGGCGCGATACGATGACAGGCGTGTCAGCAACGAGTGAACGCACCGAGATCCTTGCTTCCCAGCGAAACGATGAGAGTTTCGCGACCCTGTGGGAGGAGCTCCGGTGGCGCGGCCTGATCCACGTCTCGACAGACGAGCACGCGCTCGCTGAACTCCTCGCGGGTAAACCGATCACGTACTACTGCGGGTTTGATCCGACGGCACCGAGCCTGCACCTTGGAAACCTGGTCCAACTGCTGCTGCTGCGTCGTTTGCAGCTCGCGGGGCATAAGCCGCTCGGGCTCGTGGGTGGATCTACCGGACTCATCGGAGACCCCAGGCCCACAGCCGAGCGCACGCTGAATAGTCGTGACACCGTTGCCGAATGGGTGACGCGGTTGCAGGGCCAAGTCAGTAAGTTCCTCTCCGGGGAGGGAGAGAACGCGGTACGACTCGTCAACAACCTCGATTGGACGGCGCCTCTCTCCGCGATCGATTTTCTGCGTGAAGTGGGGAAGCACTTCCGAGTGGGCACGATGCTCAAGAAAGACGCGGTGGCGGCGCGACTCAACAGCGAAGCCGGCATCAGTTACACCGAATTCAGCTACCAGGTGTTGCAGGGCTTCGACTTTCTGGAACTGTTTCGGCAGTACGGGTGCGTGCTTCAGACCGGGGGAAGCGACCAGTGGGGCAACCTCACCAGCGGCACCGATCTGATTCGGAAGGTCGAAGGTGCCTCCGCGCACGCGATCGGCACGCCGCTGATCACGAATTCTGACGGCACGAAGTTCGGGAAGAGCGAGGGCAATGCGATCTGGCTGGACTCAGAGATGTGTTCGCCGTACCGGTTCTACCAGTTCTGGCTCAACCAGGCCGACGCAGACGTGATCGACAGGCTGAAGGTCTTCACCTTCCTCACGCGCGCAGACATCACGGAGCTGGAACGGCTGGTGGAGGATGAACCCTTCCGGCGTGCAGCACAAAAACGCTTGGCGCTCGAGGTCACCACTCTGGTGCACGGAGCCGAGGCGACTCAAGCGGCGATCGATGCATCGGAGGCGCTCTTCGGGAGAGGTGAACTCGCTGCTCTCGACGCGGGGACGCTCCAAGCAGCTATCGCGGAGCTCCCCAGCGCACGCGGTACGGGTGGATCAGGCATCGCTCAGTTGCTCGTCGACTCCGGGCTGGTGGCAAGCTCGAGCGAGGCCCGGCGGGCGATCTCCCAAGGTGGCATCTACGTCAACAACGTTGCCGTGACGTCAGAGGACCAGGCTCTGCAGGCAAGTGATCTGCTGCATGGACGCTTCGCGATACTTCGCCGGGGAAAAAAAACTCTCGCTGGAATCGTGGGCGACTAGTTCCGGACTCGGGTGGTGAACTCCGACCAGATTTCTCTGAAATGGCGGAATCATGCGGAGACACGCCCGGAGTTCCTGCAGGGTTTGCGGCCGAGGGGCCGACCCGCGTAATGTAATCCCTTGTCAGCGCGACGATGCGGGACGCGGAAGCGGCCCGGTCGACATAATGCGCTCACCACCTCTCTCACCACCTTGTGTGGTCTCGGGTCTTCGGGCGTGGGAAATCATTGTTGATCGTTACTGGTTCGCTGGTGCATCGATTTGCAGGGATGATTTGGGTGTGGTAAGTTAGGAAAGTTGCTCTTCGGAGGGCCTGCGGGTCGTTACGGGGGGTGTCTGGTCCTTGAGAACTCAATAGTGTGCACTTAATTGTCAAATGCC